>ERZ651768.827-NODE-827-length-22920-cov-10.322593_pt1 | contig 22920 bp, 17 predicted proteins | sample MGYA00514754_ERZ651768 | MGnify/ENA metagenome assembly ERZ651768
GATGGAGAAGCTGCTTGGCTTGAGTCAGGAGCGCGGTGGTTCGGTGTTTGCCGTGATGCGCGACGAGTCAGCGCTTGGCCAGTTTCAACGGCGTACAGTTCACTGTATCCTCGACTTTGTAGAACTGGTGGAGTCGACCAACGAGCGGTTGAACCGCCCGATTGCACTACACCCGTCAAATCCGCTCAAGGCGTGGTGCACGGCTTGGCTGGATGAGGTGGGCTTGTTCCGCGAAATCCGGCGCATGGAGAAGGACCAGGAGAGCGCCGAGAACCGTGTGCGAAGCATCGTCGATCTGCTCGACTCGATGGATCCTGATTTTGTCCCGGCGGATCGTCCGGCGGCAGATCGGTTGCACCGTTTTCTTGAGCACATTTCTCTCGATCGCGAACGCGACGAAGAGGACGAAGCCGGTGACGCTGTGACGCTGATCACCGTGCACAGCTGCAAGGGACTGGAGTTCCCGCACGTGTTCATCGCCGGCATGGAGGATGGCCTGATCCCGCACGCCCGTTCGAAGGTTGAGGGGACGCTCGACGAGGAGCGGCGGTTGTTTTACGTGGCGATCACCCGGGCGCAGAAGACGCTGGCCATGAGCCACTGCAAAAACCGCAGGAAATTCGGCGAACAAATCCCCTGCCATCCCTCGCCGTTTTTGAAGGAAATCCCCGAGGAACTGATCGTGCACGGCAACGAGGCGGAGCCGGCCTCGGAGGAGGCGGTGCTCGACTTTTTCGCCAACCTCAAGGCATCGCTGGAGTGATCGCGCTTCCCTTCGTTTTGGGGCTCATTTAGGCTGCGCGTTTCGCTGCCGCTTGGCCAGCGAACCACTCGAGATGGGTAACACAACCAATAATTCTGTAGAAACCGGCGACGCAGAGGCAAAGCCTGAGCCGCTCGATTTCATCCGCGAAATCGTCTCTAACGACCTGGCAAGCGGCAAGCATGCCTCGATAGTGACGCGCTTTCCGCCGGAGCCCAACGGCTACCTGCACATCGGCCACGCCAAGTCGATCTGCCTGAACTTTGGCATCTCGCTCGAGAACAAGGGCGGTGTCTGTCACCTGCGATTTGACGACACGAACCCGGCAAAGGAGGACGTGGAGTACGTTGACTCAATCAAGGAGGACGTCCAGTGGCTTGGCTTTGACTGGGGCGGTAACATTTTCTTCGCCTCCGATTATTTTGAGAAGTTGTACGACTTTGCCGTTGAGTTGATCCGGGCCGGCAAGGCGTTTGTCTGCGAGCTGACGCTGGACGAGATCGCCGAGCACCGGGGCACGCCGACCAAGCCGGGAACCAATAGCCCGTACCGGGACCGTTCGCCGGAGGAGAATTTGGAGCTGTTCCAGCGGATGCGCGACGGTGAGTTCGATGATGGTACACGGGTGTTGCGGTCAAAGATCGACATGGCCTCGCCGAATCTGCACATGCGCGACCCGGTGCTGTATCGTATCCGCAAGACGCCGCATCATCGCACCGGCAACAAGTGGTGCCTCTATCCGATGTACGACTTCACTCACTGCCTTTCTGACTCGATCGAGGGCATCACCCACTCGCTCTGCACGCTGGAATTTGAGGTGCACCGGCCGCTCTACGACTGGGTGCTCGACAATGTGACCATTGACTGCCGTCCGAGACAGATCGAGTTCGCGCGGCTTAATCTCACCTACACCGTCTTAAGCAAACGCAAACTGCTGACGCTCGTTAAGGAGAGACATGTCGGTGGTTGGGATGATCCCCGCATGCCGACCGTCTCTGGGCTGCGCCGCCGGGGTTACACGCCGGCGAGCATCCGCTCATTCTGTAAAACCATCGGCATGACCAAGTTCAACAGTCTCACTGATGTCGCGCTGCTCGAGCACAGCATCCGGCAGGACCTGAACGATACCACGCCCCGCAGAATGGCGGTGCTGCGTCCGCTCAAGGTCGTGATCACTAATTTCGACGAGGACAAAGTCGAGGAGCTCGACGCGGCCAACCACCCGAAAGATCCCGACGCCGGAACGCGCACGGTGCCGTTCACGCGCGAGATTTACGTTGAGCGGGACGACTTCATGGAGGAGCCGCCAGCGAAATTTTTCCGACTCGGTCCGGGGCGGGAGGTGCGGCTGCGCTTCGCCTATTTCATCACCTGCAACGAGATCATCAGGGACGCCGCCGGGGAGGTGACCGAGCTGCGCTGCACGTACGACCCCGAGACGCACGGCGGCAACGCGCCGGACGGCCGGAAGGTCAAGGGTACGATCCACTGGGTGTCGGCATCACACGCTTTCGAGGCGGAGGTGCGCCTGTACGACCGGCTTTTCATGGTCGAGGACCCGAGCAGGGAGGAGGGTGGCAAAGCATATCTGGAGCACCTCAACGCCGAGTCGCTGGAGGTGATTTCCGAGGCCAAGCTCGAGCCGGCCTTGGCCAAGGCCGGGCCGGGCGAGCGATTTCAGTTTGAGCGTCTGGGCTACTTTTGTGCCGATGCCACCGACTCGAAGCCCGGGGAGCCGGTGTTCAACCGCACCGTCACGCTGCGGGATGCCTGGAGCAGGCAGCAGAGAAAGGGGTGAGCCGCCCGGCGTTTGGCCAAGCGGGTTGCCTTTTGTCCGCGAATGACTATATTCCCGGTGTGGGCTTGGATGCCACCAAGGAGGCACTCTGCCAAAAAATCTGGGATGGGGGGCGAGTGAGTGCCGACGAGGCGGCGCAGCTTTGTGAGCTGCCGCTGCCGCAGCTTGGCGCGCTGGCGGATCGCCGCCGCCGCCTGGCCAAGGCGGACGCCTACGGCGGGCGCGGTAACGACATCGTCACCTACAACATCGACCGTAACATCAACTACACCAACGTCTGCAACGTATACTGCAAGTTCTGCGCGTTTTGGCGGACGGAAAAACAGGACGATTCGTACGTGATCACCCACGACGAGATCGACCGGAAAATCGAGGAGACCATCGCGCTGGGCGGCACGCAGATCCTGATGCAGGGTGGGCATCATCCGAAGCTCAACAAGCAGTGGTACCTCGATCTGCTTTCGCATATCCGGGACACGTTTCCGCAGATCAACATTCACGGCTTCAGCCCTAGTGAGTTCATCCATTTTCGTGACGTGTTTGGCGAGTCGCTGGAGTCGCTGATCCGGGATTTCCGCGACGCCGGCCTGGGCTCGATCCCTGGCGGCGGCGGCGAAATTTTGGTCGATGAAGTACGCCAACGCATCTCGCCGCTCAAGGCGATGAGCGACGACTGGTTGGAGGTGATGGCCGTGGCGCACAGGCTGGGCATGGCCTCGACGGCGACGATGATGTTTGGGCACGTCGAGTCGCTCCGGCACCGGATTGAGCATCTCGAGCGTGTGCGTCGTCAGCAGGACGAGACAGGAGGTTTCACGGCGTTCATTGCGTGGACATTCCAGGCGGAGAACACCCGGCTCCAGGCGACGCCGGTCGGCGCCCACGAGTATTTGCGGATGCAGGCGATCGGCCGAATCTACCTCGACAACATCCCGAACATCCAAAGCTCGTGGGTAACGCAAGGGCTCGAGATTGGCCAGGTCGCGCTGAAGTACGGCGCGAACGACCTGGGCAGTATCATGATCGAGGAGAATGTAGTTTCCGAGGCGGGCACGACTTTTCAAATGGACGTCGCGGATATGAGGCGCCTGATCGAGGGCATCGGCTACGAGGCACGGCAGCGCGACAACTGGTATCGGCTGGTCGATGGTCAAGCCGCAGCAGCGTGATAACAAACAACAAGCCAAAACAAACGAATCGGCGGCAGCACTTGGCCAAGCGCTGCATCGGCCTGGCCGTTGGCCTGGCGTTGGCGACGGCGGCCGGGTGCCAGTCGTCGAAGCAGGATACACCGGCGTCTCTGGCGAAAAGACGCACGGCACACCCATCTTCTTTCCCGCACACCAACGGGACGTTTAGCCTCAGCGATCGGGTGGAGTACAGCGCCGCCTACGACAGGGAACTCGAGTCGATCTTCCGCCTGTCCGAGAAGGGCAAGTGGGAGGAAGCCGAGGCCGAGGTGGGCCTGCTGCTTCAAAGACACCCGGAGGACACCACGCTTCTGCGTATTGGCGCGTGGGTGGCCACGCAGAAAACACTCCTTCGCCAGCAGGCCATCGAGGATCGCATCCGCACCATCGACGCCAGGCAGACCGGGATGAACCCGTCGATCAGGGATGTCTGGGAGGATAACAAGAGTCGCGGGCTGCCGCCGCGCAAGGACATCCGCGATGCCCTTGAGATGATCCAGGCCGAGCCGTACATCCCGAAGAATTTTGGAGAAAAAATCACCAAACGGGGTTTTTTGTTTGATGCACAAAGCCAACTCGGCCGCATGTCCGGCCTGCTCGACAACACGGTGTCAATCCAGAGCGATGAGCAAACCGTGAAGGACATTCTTTTCGACATCGGCGGCAAAGAGGGCATCAACTTCATTGTCGACGAGGGGCTCGCGTCGCTGCAGCAAAAGCTCACGCTCAACCTTGCGAAGGTGAAGCTGGGCGAACTGCTGGGCTATATTTCGCGCAACGCAGGTGTGCAGTTCCAGGTTGGGGAGGACCTGATCTGGGTGATCGACGGCAAGGCGTCGAAGGAGTTGATCGAGCAGACGCGGTTTTACCGGTTGCGGCAGGGCTTCATTATGCCGGCACAGTTTGGGCCGGAAGATACCACCCTGGTGACCGTGAAAAACGCGAAAGCGGGGACAACCACCATCACTGAGACGGCCAAGTACGAGATGTTTGTCAACGATAGCATCACGAAGAGGCCGTCGATCGAGGATGCCATCGCGAGGTTCTTCAAGGGCACGGACTTTATGATCGACTACGAGCGGAACCTCATCGTCGCCACCGGCACGCCGGCGCAGTTCGATGTTCTGGAGCGAATCATCGAGGAGTTTGACCGTCCGATTCAGCAGGTGTTGATCGAGGCGCGGTTCATCACGATCTCCGAGGCGTCGTTTCTCGACCTTGGTTTCCGGTGGGCGTCCAGCGTTGCGGGCAATCCGCCACAAGACCAGACCGGGATCGGCAACGGGGCACTGAGCAGTGAGGAGGGCCTGCTGACAAGGATCACATTCAAGAATGTGTTCAAGGAAAACAGCATCCTCAGCAACGCCGACCTGTCCGCAGCGCTGACTGCGCTCGAGCAGAGCGGCGAGAGCCAGTTGCTTAGCGCGCCGCGCCTGACGCTGCTCAACAACCGGCCAGGCTCCATCAACGATGGCCAAGTGAATTACTTCTATGAGGAATTCACGATTGAGGAAACGTTGACCGAGCGCCAATACTCTCAACGCTTGGTTCCAAAAGGTACTCCCAGCAAAATCACTGCGGGCGTTTCACTGGAGGTCGTGGCCAGCATCGGTGGAGATGGACAAAGTATCCTGCTCGCGTTGCACCCGGTGGTGAATCAAAATGTCAGCTATGTCTCACTCAAGGGCCAGACCATCGAAGAAACTTCTGATAGCGGAGAGCAGAGCAAGCTCGAGATTTTCCTGCCCCAGTGGCGTACGCAGGAACTCGCCACGCGCGTGGTGGTCGGTTCCGGCCAAAGCGTCATGATGGGCGGTGTGCTCGAGCGCGAGCAGCGCACCATTGTTGAGTCGGTTCCGATTCTCGGCAATCTGCCCGGTATCGGCGCAATGTTCCGTAAACGTTCCACCATCGACAAGCCGCGGTATCTGCTGATTTTTGTCACCGCCACGTTGCTCGATGAGAACGGCTCTTTCGTGACCTATGTGCAGCCCGGCGATGAGCGGCCAATCCCGGTCAACCTGCCGAGGTCCCTGCCAACCCCGGGGCCAACGGCTTTCCCTCCGCCCCCGGCCCCGGCCAAGCCGGCGGAGGGCAAATAGCCCTCGCTTGGCCGAGTGGCAAGTGGCTTGATTTTTTCGCCGCGGACGCGAACATTCCCGGGCCCGACACCGGGTCGGCGACCGCTACCCAAGCAACAGCATCATGTCCAAGATTGAGCGCGCGCTCATTTCCGTTTCCGACAAGAGCGACCTTGTTCCCTTTGCCCAGGTGCTCTCGCGTGCCGGCGTAGAAATGATCTCCACCGGCGGAACCGCCAGGGCACTGCGCGAGGCCGGCATCGAGGTGCAGGACCTCAGCGACTACACCGGCTTCCCTGAGATGCTTGATGGCCGCGTCAAGACGCTGCATCCGATGGTCCATGGCGGCCTTCTTTTCCTGCGTGAAAATGAGGAACACACCGCCACCGCCGCCGAGCACGGCATCCGGCCGATCGATCTCATCGTGGTGAATCTCTACCCGTTCGAGCAGACCGTGGCCAAGCCGGACGTCACTCTAAAGGACGCCATCGAGAATATTGACATCGGCGGCCCGTCGATGCTCCGTAGCGCGGCGAAAAATCACCAGAGCGTCACCGTGGTGGTCGATCCCGCCGACTACGGCCGGGTCGCCGATCAGGTTTCCTCCGGCGGTGAAACCACGCTTGAGCTCCGCCGCGAACTGGCTGTCAAGGTGTACTCACGCACAGCCGCCTACGATGGCGCGATTGCGCTGCACCTGGCCAACGTCTATGAGCAGGAGCAGCCAAGCGGGGATCTGCCGGACAAACTCGTTGTCCGGGCTGATAAGTCGCAGAACCTGCGCTACGGCGAGAACCCCCACCAACGCGCCGCCCTCTACGGCCGATTCGGCGAGTTTTACCAGCAGCTACACGGCAAGGCGCTCTCGTACAACAACATCCTCGACCTCACCGCCGCCGCCGGGTTGATCGTCGAGTTCGATGCCGACCCGCCCACGCTCGCTATCCTCAAGCACACCAACGCCTGCGGCCTTGGCCAGGCGGACACCCTCGCCGACGCGTGGGACAAAGCCTACGCGACCGACCGCCAGGCGCCGTTCGGTGGCATCATCGCCTGCAACACCACGCTCGATATCGCCACCGCTGAGGCGATAAGCGAAATCTTCACCGAGGTCATCGTTGCACCCGACTTTGACGCTGATGCGCTCGAGTTGCTGCAGAAAAAGAAAAACCTGCGCCTGGTCAAGCTGCTGCTCAACCCGGCCAATGTCGTGCCGTTGGACGTCCGTTCAGTGGGTGCCGAGTCGTTCCTTGTGCAGGAGCGCGATCTCCGGCAGACCGCCGCTGTCGATCTCAAGATCGTTTCCGGGCGCCACCCCAGCGAGGATGAACTCAAGGCGATGCTCTTCGGCTGGCGCGCCGTCAAGCACGTCAAGTCCAACGCCATCGTTTATGCCGCCAAAGATCGCACCCTTGGCGTTGGTGCGGGTCAAATGAGCCGCGTCGATTCCAGCCGCATCGCCGTATGGAAGGCCGGCGAGGCCGGGCTCGACCTGAACGGCAGCGCTGTTTGCAGCGATGCCTTCTTCCCGTTCGCCGACGGTCTTATCGCCGCTGCCGAGGCCGGCGCGACCGCGGCGATACAGCCAGGCGGCTCCAAGCGCGACGACGAAGTCATCGCCGCCGCGGACGAGCGCGGCATGGCGATGGCCTTCACCGGAGGCAGGCACTTCAGGCACTGAGCACTTGGCCAAGAGGAGGTTTAGTTGGCTCAATGTCTCAAGGACGATTAAGTTCGCCTGGCGGTGTTGTCACACAAACCATGGAACCCCGAGTCGCTGCTCTGGCTTGGCTGCGGCCTGATGCTGGCCCTTGCGCCGGGGGCAGCCGTTGCCGGCCTGTTCGAGGACGGCTCGATCGCGCAGATGGCGGCCAATGTCACGGCGCTGCCCGTGGCCATTCTCGTCGCTGTTGCTGTATGGATCCAGGCTAACCGCCGTATTTACCGGTCGCCGATCCGATTGGCCGACACCTTCGGTTTCAACCGCAACAACACCGGCCGCTGCCTGCTGCTGGGCCTGGCGACAGGACTCGGATTGGTCCTGATCGCCATGGTGCTTGCCTTGTTGAGCAACCTGCTGATTCAGTCCCTCGGGGATCATGCCGAGCCTCAAAAACTGGTTACACTCATCGCCGAAGAATCCGCCAAGAAGGAGAACATCCGGACGCTGATTTTTTTCGTGGTGATGTCGGTAGCCGTCGCGCCGATTGCGGAGGAGATTCTCTTTCGCGGAATCCTTTATCCGGCGATCAAACAAATCGGCCATCCGCTCTTGGCCGCGATCGGCACGGCCCTTTTGTTTGCACTGTTTCACGTCAACCTACTGACCTTCGCGTCGCTGACGGTTGTGGCTCTGGGGCTGATTGCGCTGTACGAATTTACAGACAATCTGCTCGCCCCGATCACTGCCCACGCCGTTTTCAACGCCTCCAATTTGGTCATGCTAATTTGGTAATGAGCAAAGCCACTCGCAACCCCGGGCCGGACGAGCTCGAGTTGATCTCACGGCTCAAGGCCAAGTTGCCGGTTGGAGACTCGGTGGTCGTCGGCGCGGGCGACGATTGCGCCGTGATCGACGCCGGCGTGCCTGGCCGGTGGCAGCTCCACAAGACCGACGCCGTGGTCGAGGGCATTCATTTTACGAAAGACGCTGATCCGCAGCAGGTTGGCCATAAGGCCCTTGGCCGCGCGCTGAGCGACATCGCCGCGATGGCTGGCACGCCGCGCTGGGCCACGATCACCCTTGGTTTGCCGGAGGGCTTCGACATCGAAACGGTCGAGTCGGTTTACGACGGCATGAGCGCCTTGGCCAAGCGGCACGGCGTGTCGCTGGTCGGCGGCGAAACGGTGGCCAACCCGGACCGGCTCTTCATTGGCGTGTCGCTGGTCGGCGAGGTGGATCAGGACAAATGCATTCTCCGCCGCGGCGCGACCGTGGGCGATGGTGTGTGGGTCACCGGCGAACTGGGCGGCTCGATCGCCGGGCATCATCTCGAGTTCACGCCGCGCCTGGCCGAGGCGCGCTGGCTTGCCGCACACTATCAGCCAAGCGCGATGATCGACCTCAGCGACGGCCTGGCCGGAGACCTTGGCCACCTGCTCAACGAGGCTAACACAGGCGCGGAGCTGCTCGAGTCCGCCCTGCCGATCCGCCGAGAGGCCCGGCTGTGCGCCCGTGAGTCGGAAGCCGCCAAGTCGCCGCTACTGGCCGCGCTGACCGATGGTGAGGACTACGAGCTGTGTTTCACGCTTGGCCAAGGGCAGGCCGTTGCGCTGCTCGACCGGTTCAGACAGGAATTTCCCGGCACGCCACTGGGTTGCATCGGCAAAATCATCCAGCCACCTGGGCTTAAGATTCGCCAAAAAACTGGCATCATGGAGATTGCCACTCGTGGATACGTTCATTTCCAATAGCGCGGAGGAAACCTTCGGGCTGGGCCAGCGCTGGGCGGCAGAGCTGCGGCCCGGCTGGGTCATCGGCCTCATCGGCGACCTTGGCACCGGCAAGACGCAGCTCGTCAAGGGCCTCGCCGCCGGGCTCGGAATAAAAGACACGGTCCACTCGCCGACGTTCGCGCTGCTGCACGAGCATGACGGCGCCTCGCTGCCGCTGGCGCACATCGACCTGTACCGGCTCGGGAGCCGGTCGGATATCGTCGGCGCAGGGCTCGAGCATTATCTTACGGCACCGGTCGGTGTGACTGCCGTAGAGTGGTTCGAGCGCTGGCTTGGCGGCGGCTGGCGGCTTGGCCAACCGCTGCCCGAGTCGGCCCAGCCAGCCGATGGCCAACTGCTGCGGCTTGTGCTTTTGTCGGACGAGGGCGAAACCAAGCGTAAGATTGAGCATGAAGATTTTGGCCATTGAGTTTTCGTCCGACCACCGGAGCGTTGCGGTGCTGGACGGCGGGCGGCTTCTCGCGGAGCAAACGGTCACCGAGGGCCGAGACACTGCTGCGGTTGCGTTGATCGAGTCCGCGCTTGGCCAAGCCAAAGTCGGGCGGTCGGAGATTGAGTGCATCGCTGTCGGCATCGGCCCCGGCTCTTACACCGGCATCCGTGCAGCGATCGCCCTGACACAGGGCTGGCAACTTGCGCTTGGCGTGAAGGTGCAGGGCGTGGACAGCTTGGAGGCCCTGGCCAGGGGTGAGCAGGCCGGCGGGCGGCGCGGCGAAGTCACGCTGGCGGTGGATGCCCAGCGCGGGGAATTTTATCTGGCCAGGTTTGAGTTGTCGGATGATGGCATCCGGAATGTCGAGCCGACGCACTTGGCCAAGCGGAAGGAATACGAGTCGCTGCTCACCGCCGGCCGGCCTGTCATCGGCCCCGGCTTGGGCGACACATTTCCCGCCGCCGAACATATTGGCTATTTGGCCGCCGGCCGGAGCGATTTCGTTGAGGCCTCCCAACTCGAGCCAGTCTATCTCCGGCAGCTCGATTTTGTGAAAGTACCCCCCCAGCGCGAGATTCCACCGGTCTAGCCAAGGGCGGTGCGGCTCAGCTCTCGATGACGTTGATCTCGATCGGCTCGACGTTGACGCCTTTGCGCTCGAGCCAATTGATGGCTTTTTTAACGTCGTTGGCCAAGCCGTCGAGCTCGAGGCAGACCAGTCCGATCTCATCGGTCACGCTCGCCTGCCGGACGTTGGTGATGACGGGGAACTTTTGTGAAAGCTCCCACACCACCGGCTTGGTGATGAGCCTTGGCGGCAACATGAGCCATAGGCGAGCGATCTTGCGGGCCATGGCCGCTGGCCTGGTTTTGCGGCTTACCTTTTTTTTGGCTGCCATGATGCGCTCTCCGCTGGATCAGCCGCCGGCGATTGCCGGGATGATGCTGACGTCGTCTCCATCCTTGAGCGACGTGGCCTGGTTTTCGAGGAACCGAATGTCCTCCTGGTTGACGTACACGTTCACGAAGCGGCGTACCTCCCCGTCCTCACCGACGAGGCGCTCCTTGATGCCGGGGAACTTGCCTTCGAGTTCATCGATCGCTGCGCCGACTGTGGTGGACTCGACCTCGACGGTTTCCTGCTCGTTGGTGAGCTTCCGCAGCGGAGTGGGGATTCTAACTGTTACTGCCATGCTGAAATGGGTCTTGGGCTATTTCGATTTGATTTTCTTGTCGGACTCGATCAGTTGCTCAAACTCGCGCAGGCTCGGCTTGATCTCGGCCGGCTTGCCGACATGCCTCTGCACGGCATCGAGCGTTTTGAGGCCGTTGCCGGTGACGCAGAGCACGACGGAATCCTCGGCAGGAATCTTGCCCGAGGCAACCAGTTTCTTGGCCACGCCCACCGTCACGCCGCCGGCGGTCTCGGTGAAGATGCCCTCGCACTCGGCGAGTGCCGACATCGCCTCGCGGATTTCGTCGTCGGTCACGTCGTCGGACGCACCGCCGGTTTCCTTCATCACCTTGAGCGCATAAAACCCGTCCGCCGGCGTGCCAATGGCGAGCGACTTGGCGATGGTGTCCGGCTTGACCGGCTTAAAAAAATCCATGCCCTGCTTGTACGCGGCGGAGATGGGCGAGCAACCGCTCGCCTGAGCGCCGTGTACAGCCGGCTTTGTGTCCCTGGCAAGGCCAAGCTTGATCAACTCCTGGTAGCCCTTGTGAATCTTGGTGAGCAGCGAGCCTGACGCCATCGGCACGACGGTGTGCTGCGGCAGGCTCCAGCCGAGTTGTTCGGTGATCTCGTATGCCATGCTTTTGGAGCCCTCGGCGTAGTACGGGCGCATGTTCACGTTGACGAAGGCCCAGTCATACTTGCCGGCGATCTCGGCGCAGAGCCGGTTGACCTCGTCGTAATGGCCGCGGATGCCCACCACGCGGGCGCCGTAAATCAGTGAGTTGATAATCTTGCCTTCCTCGAGGTCGGCCGGGATGAAAACGATCGCATCCAAGCCGGCGGAGGCGGCGTTGGCAGCGACGGAGTTGGCGAGGTTGCCGGTCGAGGCGCAGGCGACTGTATCGAAGCCAAGCTCCTTGGAGCGGCTCAACGCGACACTCACGACACGGTCCTTGAATGACAATGTCGGGTAGTTGACGGCATCGTTCTTTACCCAGGCCTCGCGCACGCCGAGCCACCTGGCCAAGCGGTCGGCCTTGACCAGAGGCGTGTAGCCGACATGCGTGCCGACCGTTGGCTCGTTGGCCACCGGCAGCAACTCGCGGAAACGCCACATCGTTGGCGCTCGCTTGGCCAAGACGGCCTTGGTCATCGACTTCTTGATTTTGTCGTAGTCGTACGCAACCTCAAGCGGCCCGAAGTCGAACTCGCACACATGGGTGGCCTCGAGCGGATATTCCCGCCCGCACTCCCGGCACTTCAATGCCCTCATGAATCCTGCACTCTTGCTCATTGTTCTGCTTCCATTGCGAAAGGTTGGGATTGAGTGGGACAAAAAAGCCCCTTCCCGGAAGACGAGAAGGGGTGAAAATAAATTCCGCGGTCTCGTCCCATTTTTCCCGGCAATGCTCCGGGCTGGAATTGGCACCTAGACGTTGGCTTCGCGGGCCAACCGGTTGCCGTGGTGTCATCGGGCCATATCCCTCAACCACTCTTAATGAGAACGCCGCCAAGGCGGCGGCGCGAGATGAAGCGTTAAACCGGCTAACTTGTCAAACACAAACCACGTTTTTCCTGGACTTCGGCAGGCCCTGACCAAACGTAATCCGCACCCAAGCCCGCTCGTGCAAGTAGTAAACGACAAATTTGGCCACAAACTCAATCGCGCCGATTTGCAGTGCCTTGGCCTGTTCGCCGGTGATGCAATAGACGATCACGATCGTCGTAAAGGTCGCCACCAAGCGCCATGTGAACCCTTTCAGGGCGCTGCGCATCGGAGATTCGGTCAATAATAATGCTTCTTCTGTTTTCATTTCCAAGATGGATCCGAGCCAAACGCTTGGCCAAGCAGCTCCAGAACAAGCAATGTACGCCTTAATCCCTACTAAGTCAATAGAGATTGAATCAAACGTTGAAAACCCCTGTTTTTTCTTGTTGTTTTATCTTTTTAACGCTTGGTTTGGGTCGTGTTTCACCGTCTTTTCTTTGTTTTCTCTTGGCTTGTCCTGTTTGCACTGGCCTTTTCCGCCGCTGAACCGGAAGCGCTCAAGAGGGATCTTCCCCGCCTGAAACCGACCGAACCGGCCGACGCTCTGGCTACATTTACCGTCAAATCCGGTTTCCGCATTGAGTTGACCGCCGCCGAGCCGTTCGTCACCGACCCAGTAGCGATGGCGTTCGACGAGAACAGCCGGTTGTTCGTTGTCGAGATGATCGGCTACTCGGAGCACCGCGACGATCGGCTTGGTCAGGTGCGACTGCTCGAGGACGAGAACGGCGACGGCCGTTACGATCGCTCGACGATTTATGCCGGTGACCTTGCTTGGCCAACGGCGATCGTTTGTCACGACGGCGGCGTGTTCATTGGCGCGACGCCGGACATTCTCTTTTTAAAAGACACCGATGGCGACCAGAAAGCCGACGAGCGGCGAGTCATCTTCACAGGCATCGGCGACGGGGTCAACCGGCTCAACATGCAGTCGCTGATGAACAGCTTCCGCTGGGGGCATGACAACCGCATCCACGGCACGGCGAGCGGCACGCCGGGGAAGGTGCGCGTCGTTGGTAAACCGGAGCGGGGCACGGTCACTTTTCGGCGCGGCGATTTTTCGTTCGACCCACGCGTGCTCGACTTCCGGCTTGAGAGCGGCGGCGCGCAGCACGGGATGGATTTCGATGCTGCTGGACGGAAGTTTGTCTGCAGCAACAGCCACCACATTCAGCAGGTGATGTACGAGCGGCGTTACGCCAGGGCGAACCCGAACTTCAGTCCGCCGTCGCCGGTGGTGGACATTCCAGTGGACGGCGCCTCGGCGCCTGTTTTTCGCCTCAGCCCGGACGAGGCCTGGCGGGTGATCCGTACGCGCTGGCGTGTAGCCAAGCAAGTGTCCGGGCCGGTGGAGGGTGGCGGCCGTCCGTCCGGTTATTTCACAGCGGCAACCGGCGTGACGATTTACGATGGGAACGCTTGGCCAAGCGCCTTCAGCGGCGACGCATTTATTGCCGATGCCGGGAGCAACTTGGTTCACCGCAAAAAACTGCTACGCCACCGGATACAATTTACAGCCCAGCGCCCCGACGATGAACACGACCAGGAGTTCCTTGCCTCGACGGACAACTGGTTTCGGCCGGTCCAAATGGAGGTCGGCCCGGACGGCGCGCTGTACATCGCCGATATGTACCGCGAAGTCATTGAGCACCCGTGGTCGCTGCCGCACGGCATTAAGCAGCACATCGACCTTGATAGCGGCAACGACCGCGGCCGGATTTACCGGGTTGTGCCAGAAAACTTCGTACAGCCCCAGTTGCCTCGGCTTGCTCAAGCGACTCTTGCCAAGTTGGTTGAGACGCTCGATCACCCGAATGGTTGGCATCGCAACACGGCGGCACGGCTTTTGTATGAGCGGCAAAACCAGGCGGCCGTCGAACCGCTTCGCCGCTTGGCCAAGCGCGGCAAAACCGCCCCTGCCCGGATGGTCGCAAATTATTCGTTGGCGGCATTGGGGGCGCTCAAAAGCAACGATCTTGTTTTGGCGCTGTCCGACGAGTCGCCGATTGTGCGTGCTCATGCCATTCGCTTGGCGGAGGATTTTTTGCCCAAGCTCCAACCCGGCGTCGCCGGGCAGTCGGCGGTGTTCGACTCGCCCTTGGCTGCCGGCCTGCGTCGTTTGGCCAACGATCCGGATGCGCTGGTGCGTTATCAGCTCGGCTGGTCGCTTGGGGGAGTGAGCATCCCCGGCAAAGTGGTTGCGTTGTCGAAGTTGCTGAGACACAGCGCGGGCGATCGTTGGCAACAGGTCGCCGCACTGAATGCTGCCACAGAAAGCCACGCGGAGATCATCGGGTCACTGAATGCTGACGAGGCGTTTGCAAGGTCGAAGATCGGCTCGCAGATCGTGACACAGCTCGAGACGATGGCGGCGGGCCGCTTGGCCAAGGTCAGCGCCGGCTCGGCGGGCGAATATCATGCACAAGTCTTTAAGCCAAAAACCAAGATGAACCCGGATCGGGCCAAGGCGATCGAGCAATTTCGGCCGGCCTTGGACAGGCGTGGCAGTGCGATCGCCGGCAAGGCCACGTTTGAGCAGCGCTGCGCTGCGTGCCACCAACTCGGTGGCGTGGGGCGCGCCATCGGGCCGGACCTGAAATCGACCCGCGCAAACGGGGCGGAGAAACTACTCGTCAGCCTGATCGACCCGAATCGCGAGGTGGCGCCCCAATACCTGCTTTTCACCATGCATCTGGCCAAGGGCGACGAGACGCTTGTGGGGATGATCGCCAACGAGAACGCTTCCGTGGTGGAGTTGATTCAGCCCGACGGAAGCGCGAAGAGTGTCCGACGGGCCGAAGTGCGGTCGATCCAATCCACCGGCCAGTCGCTGATGCCGGCGGGGCTTGAGGCGGGGTTGAGCCACGGGCAGATGGCCGATCTATTGGCTTGGGTGCTGGAGGCGCAGTAGGTTGCAGAGGCAAAAAGGCAGCGCCATGCCGGCGTTGCCAAGTTGTTGCAGGAGAACAGCCCGGAATCACCCAGTTTTTCCGGGGCGTTTTGCCTTTTTGAGTAGCGACCGGAGGGTGGCCAGGTTTGCGATGTCCTCGTGCAGATCGGGGGACTTGGGCGTCTCGAGGCAGCCGGGCGTGTCGGCGAATCTCGGGTCATTGACGATGTGAGCGAATGCCTTTTTGCCGATCAGCCCATGGCCTATGTGGTCGTGGCGATCGACTCGTGAGTTGAGGCCGGTTTTCGAGTCGTTGAGGTGAAAGGCCAGCACCTGCTCCAGGCCGATCATCTGCCCGACCTCGGCAATGGCGGCGTCCCAGCCTCCGGGCGTGCGGATGTCGTAACCGGCGGCGAAGAAATGCGCTGTGTCAAGGCAGACGCCGAGCCGCTCCGGCTGTTTGACTCGATCGAAGATTTCGGCGAGATGGCGAATCTGGTGCCCGAGGCAGGTGCCCTGCCCGGCTGTATTCTCGAGCGCAATGCGCACCGGCGATTTTTTCGTGACCCGGAAGATCCCGTTGAGCGCCCGTGTGATGCGCTTCACGCCGGTGTTGTCTCCCTGGCCAAGGTGCGCTCCGGGATGCAGCACGAGGAACGGTACGCCCAGCGTCGTGGCGAACTCGATCTCCTGAGTGAGCGACTCGATCGACTTGTCGCGGTTCTCGCCGTCCGGCCCGGCGAGGTTGATGAGGTAGCCGGCGTGGCCGAACACCGTCCCGATGTCGCCCTTTGCCAGCTCGGTCGCGAAGCGCTCGGCGGCCTCCGGCCTGGGCGGTTTGCCGAACCACTGCATGTTGCTCTTTATGAAAATCTGCGTGCTTTGGCAATCGACCGAGCGGGCGCGCTCAATGGCCTTCCAGGCGCCGCCTGCGGTTGACATGTGGGAACCTAGTTTCATTTTCACACCGCCAAGCTTGGCCAAGCGGGCCGGCAGTCTGTTCCGCGCGTCCAGCCCGGTAAAGCGCCGAACGGTGTAAGTCGCGAATGCGCTTGGCCAAGCGGGGGGGAGTTCCTACCCTTGGCTGGCCAAGCGAATGCGCCAACGCATGACTGATCCAAGCCACAAAGCGCCATCCGCCGACCTTCCGGGGAACCCGGTTTTTTTTGACGATGTCGTGGTGGGCATTTTTCGCTCCACGAAGGAGGGCCGGTACGTTTACGCCAACCACCGGTTGGCGGAGCTTTACGGGTACGACTCCCCGGCGCAGCTGATCGAGGCCATCGGGGACATCGAGGGGCAGCTGTACGTCGAGCCCAAGCAGCGAGATTTGTTCCTGAAACTCATCCAGCAACAGGGGCGTATCGAGCAGTTCGAGTCGGAGATTTTCCGCCGGGACGGCTCCCGGATCTGGATCTCGGAGACGGTCCGCACGGTGCGGGACGAGTCCGGCAGGGTACTTTATTACGAGGGCACCGTGCAGGATATCGTGGAACAGAAGGGAGCCGAGCTGGAGCTGCGCCGCTCTGAGATTTTGTTTCATTCGCTGTTGGAAAACCTGCCGCAGAATATTTTCCGCAAGGACGCCGCCGGGAGGTTCACGTTTGCCAACAACCGGTTCTGCAAAGAACTGGGCAAGACGCGCCGGGAGATCATCGGCAAAACCGACTTTGATTTTTTCCCCGCTGACCTTGCGAACAAGTACCGGGAGGACGACATCGGTATCATGGAGAGCGGCGAGTCGCTGGACACGGTGGAGGAACACGTTGCGTCTGAGGTGGAGAAATCGTGGGTGCATGTCGTCAAGACCCCGATTCGCGACGAGACCGGCCGGTGCACTGGCGTACAGGGCATCTTTTGGGATGTCACCCAGCAGAGGGAGACCGAGATCGCGCTGGCCCACGAGCGCGACCTGTTGCGCACGCTGCTCGACAGCATCCCGGACCGGATTTATTTTAAGGATCGCGACAGCCGGTTCCTGATGATCAGCCGCGCCGTGGCCAAGGACTTTGGGCTCGACGACCCGGGCGAGGCGGTTGGCAAAAACGACGCCGATTTTTTCAGCGAGGAACACGCCCGGCTCGCACTTGAGGACGAGCAGAGCATCCTCGAGACCGGCCAGGCCATCATTGGCAAGACGGAAAAGGAAACCTGGAGTGACGGCCGTCAAGATTGGGTGTTGACGACCAAGATGCCGATGAGAAACTCCACTGGGGAGATCGTCGGTACGTTCGGCATTTCCAAGGACATCACCGCCCTGAAGAAGGCCGAGGCCGAACTGGCCCAGGCCCGAGACGCCGCGCTCGAGTCAGCGAGGGTCAAGTCGGAGTTCCTCGCCAACACCAGCCATGAGATTCGCACCCCGATGAATGCCATCGTGGGGATGACCGGACTGCTGTTGGACACGCCGCTGAACGAACAGCAGCGCGAATTCCTCACCACCATCCGGGAGAGTGCCGGTGCGCTGCTGGGGGTCATCAACGACATCCTCGACTTCTCGAAAATCGAGGCGCGCAAGCTGGAGATTGAGCAGGCCCCGTTTGACCTACGCGAGATAGTCGAGAGCGCCGTGGATCTCCTGGCGGAGCAGGCCCAGAGTAAGGGGCTGAATCTGGCCTGCCTTGTGTTCGAGGACGTGTGGACGAGTGTCATCGGTGACCCGGGGCGGCTGCGCCAGATCGTGACCAACCTTGTTAACAACGCGATCAAGTTCACCGAGCAGGGTGAAGTCACGGTGCGGCTCAACACCGTTGGCGAGACCGGCCGGGAGGTAACGATCCGCTGCGAGATTGTTGACACCGGCATCGGCATTCCTGCGGAGGCGCAAAAACACCTGTTTCAGCCGTTTACCCAGGTGGACGGGTCATTCTCCCGCCGATACGGGGGCACCGGCCTTGGCCTGACCATCTCCAAGCAGTTGACTGAGATCATGGGCGGTCGGATTGGGTTCGAGAGCAAACTGGGACAGGGATCGAGTTTCTGGTTTGAACTGCCGTTGCCCAAGCAGCTCGAGTCCGGCGCGGTGGAGGCGCAGCAGCAACTGTTGGCCGGCCTAAACGTGCTGGTTGTCGATGACAACGAGACGAACCACCAGATACTGCGCCACCAACTACGCTCGCGGCGGATAAAGACCACCGAGGCCCGCGAGGCGGCTGAGGCGTTGCAGTTGCTCCAGGATGCCATCGCCACCGACCATTTCTTTCAAGTGGTTATTCTGGACAGTGAAATGCCGGAGAAGGACAGCCTCGGCTTGGCCCGAGCCATCAAGGACGATCTGCTTTTTGCCGACTTGAAATTGATCCTGCTGACCCCGATGGGGAATGCATTGCCGCCCGACTCATGGCAGGGCGTCGGCATCAATGACTGCCTCACCAAGCCGGTCAAGCAATCCCGATTGCTCGAGTGCATCACTCGCTTGCTCAACGGCGAAGCCGCTTCTGTCGACCGTCCGTCCGCCGATCAACACGCAAAGGGCGAGGCCAAGCCGCTCAGGATATTGGTGGCGGAAGACAACCAGGTGAACCGCAAAGTCCTGCTCCTTCAGCTCGGCAACCTCGGCTACACGGCAGACGCGGTGGCCAACGGACTCGAGGCGTTCGAGGCGATTCGCAAAATGCCCTATGATGTGGTGCTGATGGATTGCCAGATGCCGGAGATGAATGGCTACGAGGCCACCCGCGCCATCCGTCAACTCCCGGGTCGATCCCGGCAAATCCGCATCTTGGCGGTGACTGCAAATGCAGACCCGGACGAAAAACGTAAATGCCTCAATGCCGGCGTGGATGCCTACCTCATCAAACCGATCGATCTCGAGCAGCTTGCCCAGGCGCTGAGAGGGATCGCCGGCGAAGTTGGCGCGGTGCGGGGGGAAGCTGGCTCAGGCGACACCGACTCCATCGTCGAGGCTCTTCGCTCCTTTGGCGATGCCGCTGTGGTTGTGGAACTGATCGATCTGTTTCTGCAGGACGCCCCGGCCCGGCTGGCCCAGGCCGGTGCGGCGCTGGATGCCAACAAGGCTGCTGAAGCTGGCGAAGCGGCCCACTCGCTCAAGGGCAGCGCCCGCAACCTCCGGGCCGGGCAACTGGCCAAGGCGTGTGAGGCTCTTGAAAAAATGGGGAAGACCGGGTCGCTGGACGATGCCGAGACCCTGCTTGGCCAAGTGGAGGCTGAGTTGCAAAAAGTCACCACTCTGCTTGAGCAGCAAAAGAAGGCGCTTGGCCAAGTGGGCTAAAGCGCCTGCCTGCGCTGGAGCATAAACCAACTGCCCAGGCCAAATACGGCGGCCCATCCGGTGAGCTGGCCCCACGGCGAGCCAAAGACCACCGTTGCATTGAACCACATGAGCGCCATGAAACATTGCAGTGCCGCGCCCACCCATGCCGGACGGTTTTCGTGGCTCCGCTTGGCCAAGCCCCGCCAGGCGGCATCCGCCAGCCAAGCCAGGGCGAAGGCGTAATTCAGGTAAAGCCCGCAGCCGGTTTCGACACCGGTGACTTCGGCAGTCTGCGCGGCCGTGGCCGCCAATGCCCTGGCATGACTCCAGGCATGCTCGAAGTGAAAGGCGCTGGCCAGATGCGCCAGGAAAGCCACCAAGCCAAGCGACCACCAGCCGCTGCCGCTTGGCCCGGCTCGACGCGAACGGCCGCGGCAACTGGCCAGCGCGAGCACATACCCCGCGAAAGCCAGGAATGCCGTCAGTCGAATTGTCCACTGGGCACCATCCACACACCGGGGCATAGATGAGAGGGGAGCCGCTGGCGAGTTTTTTTGCAGCAAGCCGATTAACCCCTTGACGGGCAAAAAAAATTGTTTAACTAACGGGCATGCGCGAGGAGGTTTCGCCTGATTCAAATCCATAAATCATGACGCTCGGCCCCGTTTCCGGGTTAGCCATTTTACTTTTTCTTGCTGCCCTGCGGCACCGCGATTTTTGTGTCCAAGGTAAGTGCCTCTTCCAACAAAATTTACTTTTTCCAAAATAAAAACTCATGGACATAAACATAAACATCTATCTTATCCCGCTCGCGGGACTATTGGCCCTGCTCTTCACCTATCTGCGCGCCCAATGGGTGGCTCGGCAGGATCCGGGCACCGACCGGATGAAACGCATCGCCGGTTACATCACCGATGGCGCGATGGCGTTTCTGCGTGCTGAATACTCAAAATTGGTGTGGTTCGTCGTGGCCGTGGCATTGCTGCTGACTTATCAGGGCTCACGCGGTGACGTGGCAAAAACCAGCGCCTTGATTGGGCTCTCCTTTGCCGTGGGCGCGTTGTGCTCCGCGCTGGCTGGTTTTATAGGAATGAAAGTGGCCACCAAGGCCAATGTCCGCACCGCTCACGCCGCCCGCAAGGGCCTCGCTTCCGCGCTGACTGTCGCCTTCCGCGGTGGCTCAGTGATGGGGATGGGCGTGGTTGGCCTCGGTGTGCTGGGACTGAGCCTACTGTTCCTGTTCTACTATGGTGGACAGGGTTGGGAGATTAAGAAGGTGATCACGGTGCTGACCGGTTTTTCCTTTGGTGCGTCATCGATCGCTCTGTTCGCCCGTGTAGGTGGCGGTATTTACACGAAGGCCGCTGATGTGGGCGCGGATCTCGTGGGCAAAGTGGAAGCGGGCATTCCGGAGGATCATCCCCTCAACCCAGCCACCATCGCCGATAACGTGGGCGACAACGTGGGTGATGTCGCCGGCATGGGCGCGGATCTGTTCGAAAGCTACGTGGGCTCAATGATCAGCGCCATGGTACTGGGCGCGGTGCTAATGGGTTTGACGGAATTTAAGGATTTTGACGGCGGTATCGGTACGATCGGCGTGGTAATGCTTCCATTGTGCCTTGCGGCAATCGGCATTGTGGCCTCGATGATTGGCATGATGTTTGTATCTGTCGAGGAAGGCGGCGATCCAAAGGCCGGACTCACGCGCGGCGAACTCACCGCGGCGGCCATCATGCTTGTAGGCGGCTATTTTCTCATCACCACCCTGCTGCCTGCCGCATGGGAAACCAAAGACGCAGCGGGTGTGGTGACTGGTTCCTACACCGCCCTGGGCGTTTTTTTGGCCAGCTTGATTGGCCTCTTTTGCGGGTTGGGCATTGGGTTTGTCACCGAGTATTTCACCGGCTTCAACAAGAAACCAGTGATGGAAATTTCCCGGCAATCGGCCAAGGGCGGCGCGGCCACCAACATCATTGCCGGCCTCGGCGTTGGCATGCGCTCGACGATGTGGCCAATTCTATTTCTCGCCGCGGCCATCCTCGGTGCGTATCACTTTGCAGGCTTGTACGGCATCGCGATTGCCGCAGTGGGCATGCTGGCCAACACGGGCATTCAGCTGGCGGTGGATGCCTACGGGCCGGTCGCCGACAATGCCGGTGGTATCGCCCAAATGAGCGAACTGCCCGAGGAAGTGCGCACCCGCACTGACAGCCTCGATGCCGTGGGCAACACCACTGCCGCCATCGGCAAAGGCTTCGCGATTGGCTCCGCGGCGCTCACCGCGCTGGCGCTGTTTGCCGCCTATATGGGTGTGGCCGAAATCGAAGAGATCAACATTTCAAACCCGAACGTGATGGCCTGCCTTTTCGTGGGTGCGATGCTGCCCTTCCTGTTCTCGGCTATGGCCATCGACGCTGTGGGTCGCGCGGCGGGAGACATGATTATTGAAGTGCAGCGGCAGTTCAGGGACATCCCCGAGTTGAATGCCGCGCTGGCCAAGATGAAAGAAAACGGAGACAAGCCGGTTGATGAATGGTCAGAGGAGGACCGCAAGATTTACGAAGCTGCCGACGGCAAGGCGGAGTACGCCAACTGCGTTTCCATCTCCACTGCTGCGGCCATCCGCGAGATGATCAAGCCCGGCTTGCTGGCCGTGCTGACGCCGGTGGTGGTTGGGTTCGGTTTCAAATTCGCCATGGACGGTGATGGCCATGAGGCCGCGAAAGCTCTCGGCGGATTGCTTGCGGGTGTGACCGTGAGTGGCGTATTGCTGGCGCTGTTCCAAGCCAACTCCGGTGGTGCGTGGGATAACGCCAAGAAAATGTTCGAGGAAGGCGAAGGCGTGGAAGTGGACGGCGTGTACCACGCCAAAGGCAGCGACGCCCACAAAGCCGGCGTGGTCGGCGACACCGTGGGCGATCCTCTCAAGGACACCTCCGGCCCGTCGCTCAATATCCTGCTGAAACTCATGACCGTCATCGCACTGGTGATCGCGCCACTGCTGATTCAATAAAGGACGAGATCGCACGATTGCCTTTGCCAAGCTGTGACTGAAGCAAGTGAACACGCATTCAGCACGGAAGTGCAACCAGCGGACGAGCCCGGCGCGCTTAGTCAAGCGGTCGAGTTGCTAAGCCAAGGGCAACTCGTCGCGCTGCCGACCGAGACCGTTTACGGCTTGGCTGCCGACGCACGCTCGCCCGAAGCCACCGCCCGCATCTTCGAGGCCAAGGGCCGTCCCGCCGGCAACCCGCTCATCGTCCACGTCGATTCCGTCGAAATGGCCAGGAGCTGTGTCGCCGCCTGGCCAAGCGCCGCTGCTCAATTAGCCGGTGCATTTTGGCCCGGGCCACTGTCGCTGGTGCTG
>ERZ651768.830-NODE-830-length-22866-cov-3.267980_pt1 | contig 22866 bp, 27 predicted proteins | sample MGYA00514754_ERZ651768 | MGnify/ENA metagenome assembly ERZ651768
GGCGGTCCCCAGACATTTTTGTTCAGATATCTGAGGCTTCAATGATTCAGGTTCACTGAGTACCAAGAGAAACCGACGCGACTCGTGAAAGAATCTTGCTCGAAGTAGTCGTACCTACTTTTGGCTGAACAGGGGAACGTTAGATGCGCGCAGGGTTGATCACTGGTAGAGGCCAATTCGAACTCGTCGAGAAGGAAGATCCCACCCCCGAAGCGGATGAGGTGGTGGTGGCCGTGCAACGGTGTGGGATCTGCGGCAGCGACGTTCATGCCTACGTTGAGGGATGGAAGTACGCGCCGGGCATATGCGGTCATGAATGGGTTGGAGTCGTCGCGGCAATTGGTCGCGAGGTCATCAATGTCACCGAAGGAGAGCGCGTCACAGGTGCCCTTGCCCCCGGTTGCGGCAAATGCTTGGAGTGCAGAAATGATCTCAGCCAATACTGTCGCACTGCGTGGTCTGACTACTCCGGGCCCACAGGTCCAACCTCGGGAGGATTCGCGCCGTTTATACGGTTGAAGGCTGAGCGAGTTATTTCAATCCCCGAGGGAATTAGCACCGACGACGCCGCTTTGATCGAACCCGCATCGGTGGCATTGCACGCGGTTCGTCGTAGTCGGCTCAGAGTGGGTGATGTGGTGTGTGTAGTCGGGTGCGGCCCTATCGGACTCCTGACAGCTCAGGTGGCGAAGGCCGCAGGTGCTGGAGTAGTCATCGCTGTTGAACCAGACGAAAATCGAAGGAAACTCGCCGTAACGACTGGTATCGACGTAGCTGTCTCGCCCGGCGAAGAGCTTCGAGGCACCCTGGACGAATTAACGCAAGGCCTTCGAGCTGATATCGGCTTCGACTGTGCTGGGATTCCACAAACAATGCAGCAGTCGGTGGATATGGTGCGACGAGGTGGATCTGTATGCCTCGTCGGAGTCACCAGTCAGGACGCTCTGATCAGCCCTTTACGTTGGATCGGCAAAGAAGTCAGTCTTGATACATCGATGGTTTTTACTTTGGAGGAAATGAAAGCCACGGCAAACATGATCCTCGATGGACGACTTTCCGTCGCCCCATTGCACAACAACGACATAGTCGACCTTGATGGTCTCGGCAGGACAATTGACGACCTGGCAGAACGTCGTATCGACGCGGTCAAAATCCTTGTAGATCCGAGCGCTGGCTGACCCGGCGCGGCTATGAGGCAACGGTAACCACACCGTCCGCAACTAGTGCCGAGATTTTTTCAGTGTCGTATCCGAGTTCTCCCAATAATTCAGCGCTGTGTTCCCCGAGTCTGGGCGCATGCCGACGAAGCTCAGTCGGGCTGTCGGAGTAAATAACTGGGTCCCTGATGTACCTGTAGTCACCCTCCGAGGGGTGATGCGCTATTTGCACGAGTTCCACTTCCGCCAGATGTGGATCATCCGCGAAGTCTGACAATTCCATGACCTTTGCCGCGGGAATAGAGACCTTGTCGCAGAATTCAATCCAGACCTCGATTGTTTTGGTCTGCGCGGCCTCAGCTATTAGGTCGTACAGCTCAGAGGTATGAGCCACGCGTGCATTATGGGTTGAGAATCGTTCGTCGTCCGCCAAATCAGAACGCCCTATGAAGTCAAAAAAGTCTCGGTAATTGTCGTCGGTGTAGGGCAATAAACAAATGAATCCGTCTGCTGTTGAGTACGGTCGACGAGCCGGAGACAAGAGTCGTTCATATCCGAAGGGACCCTCCGGTGGCTCAAATGCAGCACCTCGGAGATGCTCAACCAAATTAAAACTCACCATAGTTTCGAACATTGGCACTTCGATGTTTTGGCCGCTGCCAGTCCTATAACGATGTATTAGTGCTGCCATGACAGCTTGCACGACGTGGAGTCCGGTGATTTTGTCGGCAATGACCGAGGGAACATAGGTGGGACGACCGTTGGTAGCGGTAAATAGTCCGGCAAGCCCTGAAGCAGCCTGGATGGCATCGTCATAAGCGGCTTTGTTCCCGTAAGGCCCCTCGCTCGCAAAGCCATTCGCTCTGCAATAGATCAACGCAGGATTTACCGCATTTACAGAAGCTTCGTCCAAACCAAGACGTGTCAGCGCGCCCGCTCGCATATTGGTCACCAACACATCTGCCGTAGCAACCAAGTCGAGCATCACTTGGCGTCCAGCTTCACGCTTCAAGTCAATGCTTAACGATCTCTTGTTGCGCTGAAGATTCAAACTGAACCCCGACATACCGAAATGGCGACTCGGAACGCCGTTTCTGGTCGAATCTCCTGTTGTGGTTTCCACGCGGATGACATCGGCACCGTGATCGCCCAGCATTCGCGTAGCCATTGGGCCCATCAGGACTGTAGTTAAATCAATGACTCGAATACCCGCTAAGGCGCCCTGTTCCATATGTCGATGATGGCAGGCGTGAGCGCCGCGTAACTTACTTCTACCTATTTTTGGTTTCGGCTGCGACTTCGATAAGACCCTGCAATCCGGTCAAAATTAACCCAGCTAGTTGCTCGGCCAACTCCTCAGCTGAGGGTCGATCAGCTTGAGTCAGCCAGTGCCGACACACACCTTCGGACATCGCGACGATCGCCCTGCCGTAAATCTCGACCTCGTCCACGTCCAGCCAACGACGAAGTATCTCAGCGATAGTCGCAGACATCCTGCTTTCGACCATTTGGCTGCCGTTAACGGTGTCGTCAGCTCTTGATGCCGCGCGCCCGAACAACAATTGAAACTCGCGCTGGTTTTCTTCGACAAAACGGAAATATGCGCTTAAGGCATTCACGGTTCTTTCAACCGCAGTATCGGCCGCGTCGGCAGCACCAACGACGTTGTTCGCTAAACGATTAGCCACATCATCGACTAATTCAATGTACAGGTCTCTCTTGGAAGCGAAATGTTGGTAGAGGACTGGTTTAGTTACGCCCGCCGCACGCGCTACATCATTCATCGATGTGCCGTGATACCCCGCCGCAGCGAATGCCGTCATCGCAACGTCAAGCAATTGCTCTCGGCGCTTTGCGGCAGGAAGACGGTTTGACATAATTTCTGATTCTCCGAAATTACCGACGACTCATGAACGGATGAATGATTTCAGAATTCACAGTTGCTCTACCAATCCACATCTCGCTAGTGCCCATGCGGGAGCCCCCGCTCTTCCCGGTCGGCGGCGTTCGCCGCGTAACCAAGAATGATCGCTGGCGCCAGAACTATTGATCCAATCACAAGTAAAGCGACTATAAGGGAACTCCAAAATGAGGATGATGCCAGGTAGTAGTTGACGACAAACATGAGCAGAGCCGCCACAAAACAGCCATACCCAACGCGTCTGCCTGCGCCAGCGAGCATGCGTATGCGCTCGCGGGAGCGAATTACAGGATCGTGGACCTTACCGTCCGTCACTTTTCCTCGGCATGAGGATCGAATGCTGCGGACCCTTCAAGAATATCGAGTCCGGGTTGAGGTTTGGGTGGCGCAATCGTTTGAGCAGTCGAACCCGTGTCGTTTGCTGGGGGTTCCGTCCAGGGTGTCTCAGTTGGTTTGTAATCGTCGAAAGGATCAGGCTGGTTTGGATCACGGTATTGGTCATAATCTAAGGCTTCGTCGTAATACGTCGCTGTTTCGCGAAGTGGGAAAAAGAGCCGAAACCCTAGGTTGACCAAACCACATGCGATGACCAGGTCTCCGAACGAAAACACTTCATTGAGCCATCGGATGGGCACGATTGCACCCAAAAAAATTAGTGTTTCGCCGCCACTTTCAAACGCCCTTGTAGCTCCTAACTGCACCAGATCAATTGACGCATAATCCGCAATTCCGGCTTTCACCACGGCCTCAATAGTCACGGGCATGTATCCGTTGAGTACCAACGGGAGCAAATTAAGCAAGGTGCCGAAAAGGATTACCGATGCACCAGTGAGATGCAGGTTCATCGCGCATGTCACTGCGATCAAAACCATCGAGATTACAGTTAGCAGAGTCGGGTAAGGCACCCCGAGACCGGAACCCACAAGACCCTGAAGGGCTACGCCAACGACGGGAATTGGCCAGAACACAACCCTGGTAGCCAGCAAATAGTCGAATGAGCCGCGGACAAAAAGTCCGACAGCGGCACCCATAAATAAGGCCAGCGGGATCAAGTACATCGCTGACGATGGTACTGGGCTCCCTGAGTTTCCGAGCGTTAGTTTGCTTTGGTTGAGTCACCTATTAAGCACGAGATGAATAAGACAGCTAGTTTGACCGGCGCTGAACTGGGATGCCACGGAAGGAGCAGCTGTATGGAGGTCCGAGCAGAATTGACCGCCACGGTGTGGAAGGTCGTTGCCGAAGTAGGTGCAACGGTCGCTGAAGGCGATGAACTGGTCATTCTTGAGTCAATGAAAATGGAGATACCCGTAGTAGCACCTGCCGCTGGGACTGTCTCTGAGATGCGCGTCGCTGAAGAGGATCGAATTAGCGAAGGTGACGTAGTCGCTGTCATAGACGTGTCCTAAACAGTGATGACCACCGCGTTAGGCAGGTCCGAGGCTCCTCCCAATACAGAAGAGGTGGCCTCTTGGCGGCCTCGTCGTAACATCAGGGGAGATGTCCTCAGTAGTTGACTTTCACAATGTGGTCGCCGTGGCAGGCGGCTTTCCCGTGTTGGCTGGGCTCGACATTGAAATCACCAAGGGCGAAATCGTGCAGCTTCGGGGATCGAACGGTGCCGGTAAGACCAGTTTCCTGCGTGTCTGTGCAGGTCTAATCCCAATCAGCGACGGAGATGCCAACGTCTTGGGTTTCGACTTGCGAGATGACCGCAGGTCTCCGCGACGCTATATCGGGCTGCTCGGCCACGACAATCACCTCTATACGGATCTGTGGGTCCGAGAACATATGGAATTCCGAGCAGCTGCCACCGGAGCTGAGGCAGGCGATGCAGACGCTGCTTTGCGAAGACTTGGTGTAACCGATCGACTTTGGTCCGTTCCAATCGAACGTCTCTCTGCAGGGCAACGCCGAAGAGTCTCGATCGCCTCGATGCTCGTTGGTCGCCCTCAGCTTTGGTTACTTGACGAGCCACATGCGGCTCTGGATCACGAAGGCCGAGAACTTCTGGACGAAATTCTGCTTGACGCCGCGTCATCCGGCGCAACGGTCGTGTTCGCAAGCCACGAGCGCGATCTCTCGACATCCATTGCCTCGCGGGTAGTCACCTTGCGAGGGGGCCGTCTTTCGGAGGATTCAGGTGTTGCGTGAGGCTCTGCTCGTAGCTCGAAAAGACCTACGAGTCGAATGGCGGTCCAAAGTAACCATTGGTCACGTCGCACCCTTGGCGTTACTTGTACTTGTTGTTTTCGCCTTCGCGTTCGATGCGAACGCCGGGCTCCTGGAGTTTGGGGCTGGCGGCCTCTATTGGGTGGCAGTTCTCTTCGGCGGAACATTGTTAATTCAAAGAGCCTTTGATGTTGAAACCGAAGACGGGAATTTCGATGCTTTCCGAATGTCGGCGATCGGAGCTCCATCGCTTTTCCTCGGCAAGTCTCTGGGAGTCTTTATCCAGGTTGTGTTCCTTGAGTTGATACTGGGACCAGGAGTAGTTCTGCTCTACAACGTTCGAATCGATGACTGGGTCTTGCTCCTGGCATCGGCGTTGGGAGGAACATTGGCGTTTTCGGTTTGCGGCGTTCTTTGCGGTGTAATGGCGGCTGGACTTCGTGTCCGAGCTACCCTGCTTCCGCTGCTTCTCGTACCCGTTTTGGCCCCTGTCCTGCTCGCAGGATCTCGCGCATTCGAGACGGCCTTCGGGTTGCGCGCTGAAGCAGGCTGGACCTGGGCCAGCCTGATGTTCGTCATCGCTGCGGTGCACACCGCCGTAGGTGTAAGAGCCTTTGGATTCTTGCTGGAGGAGGGTTGAACGTGACACAGGTCCCTGATAGCAGGCATATGACTGCAACGACCGCCACTCGGGTGTTGGGCACGGTGGCCCTCGTCGCAGTTGTACTCATGGGATTACTAGGCCTTGTCGTGTCTCCCGCGGATGTGGTGCAAGGACAAGCAGTGCGCATGCTTTATCTGCACGTGCCGTCGATATGGATTGCTTACGGAGCTTTCGTCCTGACCTCTTTCTCGAGTGCCCTATTTCTGTTTCGAAGCCGCCACAGGCACGATGGCGGCCGTCATCATGACCGGCTGGCTGGTTCCGCAGCTGAAGTTGGTGTCGTGTTCGCCGGAGTCACATTGGTGACCGGGATGTTGTGGGGACGAGTTACATGGGGGACCTATTGGCAGTGGGATGCACGCCTAACCACGACGGTGCTCCTCTTTGTTACCTACCTCGGGTATCTCGCCCTTCGGCGACTTCCAGCTGACCCTGTGATTCGTGGGCGTCGGGCCGCCGTTATGGCGCTGATTTCCTTTGTCAACGTGCCTATCGTTCATTTCTCGGTCGACTGGTGGCGCACGCTTCACCAAAAAGCAAGCCTAAGCGTTGGTCGCCGACCAGAGATCACGGGCGAAATGTATTGGACTTTGCTCTATTCGACTTTGGCGGTGACCATCGTCGCCAGTTGGTTGATCGTCCATCGCTACCGAGTCATTCGACTGGAAGAGTTGAGAGATGAGGAAGCTTTGGAAGCGCTTATAGCTTCTCGCCTTAGAGAAGACGAGGCACAAGCCTGATGGTCGGGGGGGAATGTGAGTGAAGTAACAACCGTCGCTACAGGCTGGGGTCTCAGTTTCGTCGTGGTGGCAACATACGCTCTCTGGGTCGTTGGACGCGGTAAAACAATTGGTCGCGAGCTCGGGATAGGCGGGCGGGAAAAACTTGAGCCTGAAAGCGATAGCAGCAAGCCTGCGGATTCTTAGTCATGGATCTCAGCCCCCGGCATGAAGTCGAAAAACCCGGTGAACTCAGACAAAAAGTTCATCGCAATCGACGAAGGGCCGTTCTCGCCGCGACGGTCGTGCTAATTGCCGCGGCCGCCTTCGTCACAGCGCAAGGCCTCAGAAACGCAACGCTGTTTTTTCGAAATGTAGATGAAGCCGTCGAACAACGACCAGAACTAGGCGATCGTCGTTTCCGTTTGCAAGGCCGGGTAGTTCCCGCGAGTGTCGACAGTGAGAGCGGTGTAACAACCTTTCAGATCGTTCATGGCTGCGTTGTCGCCTCCGTCCGACACACTGCGGATCCGCCGGCGTTGTTCGCATCCCCGTGGATTCCTGTAGTGCTCGAAGGCGAGTGGGTCCCTAGCAAAGTTCAAACTTTCGCTGGCATCGACACCCACTACTTTCTCAGTGACCGAATGCTGGTCAAGCACACTAATGAGTACGCGTCGGTAAATGAGCAACGCGTCAGCGAGAAGCTCCCACAGGGGTTTTTCAATGATTGCCCCTTCGAGGTTCCGGCAGCAGATTCGTGACAGCTCTGCTGGGAACCTTGGGCGTCGGGATTGCCTTAGTCGGGGCGATAGGCGCATTGGCGAGCCTAATTCTGGCTCTCGGGTCCGGGCGAAATGAGAGGCACAGCCGTGCATTTTTTTGGATTGCCATCATGGTCAGCGGATGCGTCGTCGCGGTGGTGGCAATGGAGGTTGCGCTGCTAACCGATGATTTTTCGCTCGCTTACGTCGCTTCGAACTCAACGAAATCGACGCCCATCCTCTACAAATTCGCCACCTTGTGGGGCGCCCTTGAAGGGTCACTTTTGCTATGGGCTTTAGTTCTTTGCGTGTATGTCAGCGCTGTGTCGCTCAGTTTCCGCGATCAGATTAGTGATCGACTAGTCGCATGGGCGCTGTTGACCATGCTCGCAATCTGTGTGTTCTTTTTTGGATTGTTGGCTGGTCCGGCAGATCCTTTCGGCACACTATCTACTCCCCCTGTTGACGGTGATGGACTCAATCCGTTGCTACGAAATCACCCGCTCATGGCGATACATCCGGTCATGCTCTATTTCGGCTATGTAGGTTTCACTGTTCCCTTTAGCTTCGCGATAGCAGCGTTAGTCACAGGTCGGCTCGGAGAAGGGTGGTTGATGTCTACCCGTGTCTGGACCTTGATCGCTTGGGGAAGTCTTAGCCTCGGAGTTCTCCTCGGTGCATGGTGGTCCTATGAGGTTCTGGGCTGGGGCGGATATTGGGCCTGGGATCCCGTAGAGAACGCATCTTTCTTGCCATGGCTTACCGGAACGGCTTTCATCCACTCAGTAATCGTTCAAGAACGAAGAGGGATGTTGCGAGTATGGAATCTGTCACTTCTATTGGCCACCTTCGCCTTAACGATTTTTGGCACGTTTTTGACGCGGTCGGGAGTGATCGAATCTGTACATGAGTTCAGTGCGTCAAGTTTGGGGCCGCTTTTGTTGGGGTTCTTTGCTGTTATTTTGGTGGTATCGGTTGCTCTCGTCGGGTGGCGTGGAGATCAATTGCGCTCGCCTGGATCGATCGATTCACCTCTATCGCGCGAAGGCTCTTTTCTCGCAAACAACCTCCTTTTCGCATTATTTGCGTTCATTGTGCTGCTTGGCACCGTTTTCCCGCTGATCGTTGAGGCCATTAATGGGGACCAAATAGCGGTGGGGCGACCATATTTCGATCGGATGCTTTTACCCATTGGAATAGCGCTGCTTTTAGTAATGGGCGTTGCTCCGCTGCTTACGTGGCGTTCTACCTCTAGACAGGTGCTTGCTACACGAGCGCTAGGACCCGCAGCATGTGGAGCTGTGGTGATGGGCGCCGCAGTGGTGATGGGCGCCGAGGGGCTCGGCCCGGTTTTAGGTATAGGGCTGGGTGGATTTGTAATTGGTGCCGCGCTTCGACATTTGGTGCTTGCCTGTCGGCGAAACGGGTGGCGAGGACTCACCGGCCGATCAGGAGGGGGCATGGTTGCTCATGTGGGTGTGAGTCTTCTCGCCTTCGGATTTATCGCTAGCACTGCCTTTAGCGAACAAGGAGAGTTTCAACTTCGACCCGGAGAAATGGCCTCGGTCGCGGGTCATCAAATAACTTTCGTCGAATTGACCGACGCGATGGATGGACCAAATCGGGTGGTGCGAGCTGTGATCGACGTCGAAGGTCGCGGTCGCTACTCGCCAGCTATTACTCAGTACCCCACCTTCGGTCGACCGATATCCACGCCGTCCGTCGCTACTAGTTTCGTTGACGATGTCTACCTGAGTCTCATTGCGATTCCCGAAAAAGGCAGTGATTCGGTGGTGATAAGGGTGCTGATAGAACCGCTAGTTGCGTGGATATGGGTGGGTGGCCTCGTGATTGGTCTTGGCACTCTGCTTGCTGTCGTTCCGTTCAGAGGCTCTCGCGGTCGTAGACGCGAAGAACAAGCCGTGACGGAGCAGGCGTCGTGACCCGTTGGAGGCTCCGCTCGGTGCGTCTTGTTAGCGGAGCCGCGGGGATCATTCTGTTGAGTTTCGTGCTGTTACTCGCGACTCGTGACGGAGGGACCGGACCACAATCGAAGAGCCCGTTAATTGGAGAGCTTGTGCCCCACGTTGAAGGCGTCAGCTTCGACGGTAAATCGTTCGATATTGATGATGTCACTTCCAGGTGGGTGTTAATCAATTTTTTTGCTTCGTGGTGCGTTCCCTGCGTACGAGAACACCCGGAGTTAATGGAGTGGAATCGACGGCGCCGAGTTGACGGAGTTGTTATCAGTGTGCCCTTCGGCGACACAGAAAAAGATGCCAGAGCCTTCTTTGTCGAACACGGAGGAGACTGGCCAGTTCTGATCGACCCTGAATCTGCGTGGGCGGTTGCGTTCGGTGTCCTGCGTCCACCCGAATCCTTCCTGGTCGCTCCCGGGGGTGTCGTTGTCGCAAAATGGCAGGGGCAAATCACGGCTGACGAGATCGACCGTGTGGTGACCGACCTTCAAGAAAGAAACGCCGTGTCATGAAGCGCTATCACCGAATCTCCTGGCTCCTCATTCTCGTAATCGTGGCTGGTGCGCTTGTTGGTTCAGTTCTCGCTGACGACCCGCCCGCTACTGAAGCAGAACGGGCTTACGAAATTAAAGCGACCATCTTGTGTCCTGTATGTGATGGTCAAAACGTACTGGAGTCGAACGCTCCAGTTGCCGCTGCTATCCGCGCACAGGTCGACGATCTCGTTGCCGAAGGACGCACCGACGAAGAGATTCGGACGTGGATGGCTCGCCAATATGGCAGCGACGTCAATGCCAACCCTCCTCGGTCGGGAGTGGGAGCGCTCGTCTGGATGCTTCCTGTACTTGTGGGTGTCGTGGCTTCAGGGCTTCTTGCTTTTGCTTTTGCTAAGTGGCGATCAGGGAGAGAAATTGAACCTTCCGAGGAAGATATACGAATAGTCCAGGCTCTTCGGGAGAAAAATTGAGCGACTCTCAGCTACCGCTTTCGAAGGTTTCCAAATTAGAGGAGGAACGAGATTTTCTCCTACGATCTCTCGACGACCTTGACCGAGAATACGCAAGTGGTGAGTTGACCGATCGAGAGTTCGGAACTCTTCGGGGTGACTACACCCGTCGAGTAGCTGCTGTCGTGCGATCTCTCGCCGAAACCGAACCAGGTGAGGTCCCTGTCGCAATCTCGGGAAGGTTTTGGCGATGGTTTGCGGTCCTAGTGTCGGTCGGCGTTCTGTCGGGTTTCGCCTTAGCGCAGTTTTCGGGGTTGCGCGCACCGGGAGAAACCATTTCCGGTGAGGTCGATCGGTCTCCCCGAAGTCGCTTGTCGAACGCTGAGCAGCTTTTCTTTGCCGAAGAGTTGGAAGCTGCTCGCGCCGCTATCGAAGAAATTCTTCGGGACTCACCAGACTTTTCGAGTGCCTTGGTTTTGTCCGCTCAGATGCATGAACGGGCAGGTGATCCGTTGCCCGCAATTCGGCAACTCGATCAAGTTCTCCAACAAAGCCCAGAACACGTGGACGCGCTGACGCTACGCGGCTGGATCCTCGTCCGCATTAACGACCAGGATCTTCAAGAAGAAGGAATCCGCAACTTGGACAACGCCGTGTCACAACACCCGGACAGCTTCGATCCCTATGTCTTCCGTGGCTTTGTGGCACGTGAATTACAAGGAGACCTAGATCTGGCTATCCGAATGTACGAGTTAGCGCTTGATCACAACCCGCCTCCAGCAATGCGCACACAACTGAAAGCAACTGTCGAAGAAATGAGATCGCACCGTAACTCTGTCGAGAAGAGCGGCTAAGAAATCAATTTACACAGATGTTGTGCACACGGAATCACCCATGGCAACTGAACCCTCCAAATGCGGAGTCGTTTCTCCGTGCAGCGCTGCCAGCATTCCTCTGACGAGCCCTCGGTCGATCGCACAAAGGACCGGATGGTCGATGGCGGCCTGACCGAACGGGCAGTGTTCAGACACGATCCGCAGCTCTCCACCGGTGTCTTCGCTGCGGGCCGCGAAGCCATGAGAAGTAAGAGTTTCTGCCACCATTCCGACGGCGGACTGGAGGGAACGTTGAGCTTCGCCAGGGGCCATTGCCGTCGCTAAATGAAGCCCGTACTCATGCCCTACCTCTTCGGCGAGATGTTCGGCTTCATGATTTGGAAGCAGCGCTAGGGCCCGACCTAGCAGCGTTCCTAGTAGATCGTCGTGCCGTACCGGAAACTCAAGCGTGATATCGGATCTCGCGGCGCGATAACGCTTCGAGGGACGCCCAACTCCGGCTGCTCGACGTATGTCCACAACAACATGACCGGCTGCAGCCAGTTTGTCTAGGTGATGTCTAGCAACGTTGTTGTGCAGATCTACCGCTTTCGCGATTTCGGCCGCGGTCAAGCCTTCCGCTGACTCTCGGACACGCAGGTAGATGTCTCGTCGAGTTCGATCCCCGAATGATGCCGTAATGGATTCAACGGTGGCCGAGAAAGCTTCAGGAGTGAGTGAGCGACCGTCCACGGCATTAGATTCTACAGGTGCCCAGCTCATCAAGTCCCAATTTGTTGTTTGGCAGGTAGGAGTCCCGCTATGGCTGTTTCCGACAATGAGTTAACCGAGATAGTTGGGCAGGTTATTGATCCGGAGTTGCGTCGTGACTTACACACCATGGGAATGCTCCGAGGGGTGTCCCTCGCCGGTGGCACAGTTCACACCGTGGTCTCGTTGCCCTCCGAAGATTGGCCAGCACGTGAAACGCTGATAAATCTCATCGAAACTTCGCTACTAACCCAAGATGGAGTAGAAGCAGTTTCGGTCGAGTTCTTGGTCATGGACGAGGCGGAACAAGCTGCGGTGCGTGAACAACTCATTGGAGACCCCTCGGCCAGCGGCGGTAGTCAACAAGCACACGGCCACGCTGAAGGCAGAGCTATTCCATTCGCGGAGGCAGGGAACCGTACACGGGTTCTGCTAATCGCGAGTGGAAAAGGTGGAGTTGGAAAGTCCAGCGTCACAGCGAACTTAGCCATTGCTCTTGCGCAACGAGGGCTCCGAAGCGCGGTGGTGGACGCCGATGTTTGGGGCTTCTCCATTCCCCGAATGCTCGGAGTTGATCGCCCCCCAGTAGTGATCGACCAGATGGTGGTGCCTGTTGAGGCCAATGGTGTTCGCTGCATCTCCATGGGGTTCTTCGCCAGAGAAGATCAGCCGGTGATCTGGCGCGGACCAATGCTCCACAAGGCCTTAGAGCAGTTCCTCACTGATGTGCACTGGGATGATCCGGATTACCTGTTGGTCGATCTTCCTCCAGGTACAGGTGACATCTCGTTGTCACTCTCACAGTTTTTACCGAAGTCCGAACTGATAGTGGTTACCACGCCGCAACCAGCAGCTCAAAAAGTTGCGCAACGAGCTGCTTATATGGCTGAGAAGGTCAACCTTTCCGTACGTGCAGTGATCGAAAATATGAGTTGGTTCCGTGGCGATGACGGAAAGCGCTACGACATTTTTGGATCCGGTGGGGGTGAAGCACTCGCCGAAGACCTCGACGTTCCCTTGCTTGGACAGATCCCTCTACTGCAAGCACTTCGCGAAGGTGGAGATGTGGGTCGACCGATTATTGTTGCGGACCCGGACGGCGAGGCGGCAACTGTGTTCACTGAAATGGCTCGCCTGTTGGCCGAAGAATATTTACCGACTCGTAGATACAACGAAGGTTTGAAGCTCGTTTGAGTCAAAATAGAACAATGGTGATGATCGACGACTTGCGTTTTGACAACCGGTTCACAAAATCGTTGCCCGCGGACTCTGACATTGGGACAGAACGCCGGCAAGTGGAGCAGGCCTGTTACAGCAGAGTGAAGCCCGCAGTTGTCACCGAGCCCCGACTCATCGCTCACAGTGCTGAAATGTTCGAACTACTGGGTCTTGAATCTGCGGAAATTGATCGGCCAGGTTTCGTTGAGGTTCTCGCCGGAAATCGACTACTTGCAGGAATGGATCCGCATGCCGCCTGTTATGGCGGGCACCAGTTTGGAAACTGGGCTGGGCAACTGGGAGATGGAAGGGCGATTGGGCTAGGTGAGGTTGTAGATATCAACGGTCGACATCGGATGCTCCAGCTAAAGGGAGCTGGCCCGACACCATATTCCCGAACCGCTGACGGCTTAGCGGTGTTGCGCTCGTCGATCAGAGAGTTTCTCTGTAGCGAGGCTATGCACCACTTGGGCGTTCCTACTACGAGGGCTCTGAGTTTGGTCACGACTGGTGAAGAGGTAGTTCGCGACATGCTTTATAACGGCAACCCTCAACTCGAACCTGGTGCCATCGTTTGCCGAGTCGCTCCATCGTTTATTCGATTCGGAAATTTCGAGATATTTGCCTCACGAGGCGATCACCAAACGCTTCAATGTCTTGCCGATTTTGTGATCGCAACCGAGTTCCCTCATATTGAAGATCCAAGCCCCAATCGGTACGTGGCTCTTCTAAAGGAAGTAGGTGAGCGTACGGCTGACATGGTCGTCGAATGGCTACGCGTCGGCTTCGTTCACGGTGTCATGAACACCGACAATATGTCGATCTTGGGTTTGACCATCGATTACGGCCCATACGGCTGGCTTGATGATTACGACCCGAATTGGACTCCCAATACTACCGACGCCCAACATCGGCGGTATCGCTACGGACATCAAGCGAACATCGCGCAGTGGAATCTTGTTCAGCTAGCTAATGCCCTTTATCCCCTTGTTGAGGAAGTCGAACCTCTCCAAGATGCCATTCACCATTATGCAGATCGATTTCAAGCTAAATGGTCACAAATGATGGCATCGAAGCTTGGTATTTCGTCGCTCAACGACTCACGGGACCGCAGCTTGGCCGACGAAGCATTGTCGGTCATGCAAGTTGTCGAGACCGATATGACCAGGTTTTGGAGAAAACTTGGCGGAGTCGACTGCTCGGCGTCCCTCGGTGCCGCAGAACGAACGGAGCCTTTGCTGGGGTCGATCTATGAACGAGAGTCCGCTACACGGCCTCAAATTTCTGCGTTTGTTGACTTTGCTCAACGCTGGGCCGCTCGGCATCGCGAACTTGGCACGAATGACCTCGAACGTCAGATGTCGATGGACGCGGTAAATCCAAAGTATGTGCTTCGAAACTACATGGCTCAGTTAGCGATTGAACGTGCCGAGCAAGACGACGCGTCGATGATCGAAGAATTGTTAGACCTCGTGCGACGCCCCTACGATGAACAACCGGAACGAAACCAGTTTGCTTCGCTGCGCCCGGAATGGGCCCGAACCAAAGTCGGATGCTCCCAGCTTTCCTGTTCGTCTTGAATGCTCGAACAGCAGTGGTAGACGCCAAACTGCAGCATACGCTGTGTCTTGAGTCGTGTTGACGTTCGTCAGCTGATCGAGGCCGGAAGAAAAGGCGTTGCCCATGGAGATCCGAATCGGCATCATGAATGTGGCCCGTGAGCTCACTCTCGACGTCGCAGACGACGTCGCCGAGAAGCTCAAGTTGGAGTCGGAGTCCGCGTTAGATGAAGGCGCCAACATGCTTTGGATCACAGATCGCGACGGCCGAGAGGTAGGCGTATCAGTGGCACAACTCGCGTTCATCGAATTCGGCGCAACAGGTGACCGACGTATCGGATTTGCAACCGACTGACACTTCGAATCCGTAGCCGAATTTGCCACCGGTGGCGTGCGCCGTTGCCGACAGGTTCTGAAGGGCGGTAATTTCTAGCTCCATGGCGACTTTGGCAGAATTGACTCGCATAGGCACAGACCTATCGGCAGAAGAGCTAACGCATCTTCAACGCCTCGTCGCTTGGTGGGGAATTCTGGCTGATCTATCGTTCTCCGACTTGCTGTTGTTTGCCCCCACTGACGCCGCACGAACAGAGTTCGCCATCGTCGGGCAGATTCGACCTACTACTAGTCAAACTCTTTATCGAGATGACCATGTAGGGCTGCGAGTAGATGACATTGACCGACCCCTTGTCGCAAGAGCATTCGCAGTAGGTGAAGTCGTAGAAGGGGAGGTGCCGATCAAACCGACAAATCGCCGAGCGCGGGTCATGTGCATCCCCATAATCCACGAGAGAGTGGTGATCGGGGTCCTGAGTCGCGAACTAGTTCCCGACTTTCTCGAACGTCGAGATCCTGGCGAACTTGAACGCACTTACCTTCAGACGTTCCATCAGTTAGCCAAGATGATCGAATCAGGGGCATTTCCTTTCATCGGACACGATGTCGATATGGATGAGGTGCCCAGAGTTGGCGATGGCCTGTTGGTGGTGGATCCAGAGGCTCGAATCCAATATGCCTCACCGAACGCCCTCAGTACGCTCCATCGCGTAGGAGTGGTCGGAAACGTTGCCGGTCGCCGACTCGGTGATCTTGGTATCGAGCAGCCTGTCATTCGTCAAGCTATAAGAAGCTCTGAGCCCATTACCACTGAGGTTGAGCGAAACGGTACAACGGTTCAATTATTGGCTGTACCTCTTATCGATCGGGAGATTTCTAGAGGAGCGGCAGTTCTACTGAGAGACATCACCGAGTTGCGTTTAAGAGACCGACTGTTGATATCCAAAGACGCGACGATCCGCGAAATTCACCATCGAGTCAAGAACAATCTTCAAACCATCTCGTCACTGTTGCGTGTTCAGGGTCGCCGCCTTGACTCGGCTGAAGCAAAGTCGGCAATTGACGAGACGGTGCGGCGGATCCGAGCTATTGCGTTGGTGCATGAGGCGCTGGCGAGTGAGTCTTCCGACGACGTGAAGTTGAGAGATGTAGCGAGTATGTTGGCACGGACCGTCCAGGACAGCTTCACTTCGCCGGAGCGTCCTATCCGTTTTGACGTAATTGGAGATGCAGGTCTCGTCCCGTCTGATGTGGTGACGCGGCTCGCTGTGGTGCTACACGAATTACTCCAGAACACTGTTGACCATGCCTTCCCCGTGGATCTGCCGCTCGTAGACGGTCGCCTGGCCCTGGTAGAAGTCTTGCTTTTTCGAGATGACGAACGCATCAGAATGGTTGTTCGCGACAACGGAGTTGGGGTGCCCGAGGGTTTTGATGGCAGCCCACAGGAGGGCTTAGGAGTTTCGATTATTCGAGCTTTGGCAACCTCGGAACTTGGCGGTGAGATTGTGATGCGAAGGCGAAGTGATTCGCCAGGATCAGAAGTTGTAGTTGAAGTGCCCGTGTTGGGCTCGTAAATCAAGAAACAGAAAACTCAGTACAAATATTGATCTGATACGTGGGCCAGCTCCGCTCAGCGCACCTGTCGGCGAGTTCTGTTTCGCTCTCGTCGAATTTTTCTGCGTTCGTCCTCCGATTCCCCTCCCCATACGCCAGAGTCCTGGTTGGTGTTGAGTGCAAACTCGAGACAGAGATCTTTGACCGAACAATCTCCACAGACGACTTTCGCTGCTGCGATCTGGCGTAGGGCGCTTCCTGTCGAACCAATGGGGAAAAAAACAGTTGGATCAATCTCACGGCATTTCGCGGTGTTTCGCCAGAGGCCGCTTTCCAGCAGCATGGTTCCTCGTGAACTCACGTCTATATTTCCTCCAGGTGCTACTCGCGAGGGGGTTCACGAGCATTTATGCCGCCAAAGCTTGACCTGTCCGCGGCGAAAAACTGCTAAGCGTCCAATTGGCAGACTCCGAAGAGGTCTGGCTTGTGTAGCGGTGACGCAATCTCAGCGATATGACAGGTTACGGTTGGAGCGATAGCACGGCAAGAGATTCTTTCTCTTAAAGGTGGGCTCTCGTAAAGAACAGAACAGGTTGGGGGAACGAAACGTTGACGCGACCACAGGTATATGCCCACCGAGGAGCATCGCGACGGCAAAGAGAAAACAGCATCGAAGCGTTTCTATTAGCGGCTCGATTAGGGGCGGATGGGATAGAACTCGATGTGCGAAGAACCCTCAACGGGCAATTAGTGGTTCATCACGATTCGCATACAGAAGGTGTGCTCATAGCCCGCGCCGATAGGCGGGACCTGCCGAGCTACATACCTGACTTAGGTGCTGCTCTCGATGCTTGTACCGGACTTCGCGTGAACATCGAGATAAAAACTGACGGTCCTCACGGGAGCGAATTTTCCGACATGGCTAAAGAAGTAGCGCGACATTTACGATCACGGGCAGAACCAACCAGTCGTTGGATCGTTTCGTCGTTCGACCACGAGATTGTTAATCAGATACGCGAGCTTTTCCCGGAGTTGCCGACAGCACTCCTTTTTTGGCAAGGGCCTTGGCTAGACGTAATGCGCCAAGTTGTTAGCAACGGGCATTCGGCAATCCATCCCCACGAGTCGGTGGTTGATGACCGTCTTGTGCGGACCGCTCACGCGGCTGGTGTTGAGGTAAATGCCTGGACGGTCAATGACCTCGAGCGCGCAGCGGAACTTGCTGGACTTGGCATTGATGGTCTCATTACCGACGTACCCGACGAAGTGCTGGGAGCGCTTGGCGATGTTCAATAGATTCGCTTACTTCGAGAGAGGCTTCACCAATCTAAGTGCTTGGGGACGCCAATTGAATTTGAGGCTCTTGACAGTCCCCAAATAATCGCCATCTAGCTGATGAGGAAATGGGTCATGCCCAGTTAGGGCAAGCTCCGTCAGGTTGTGGGCAACATGAATGAGATCGTTGTTCTCCAGCGGTTTGCCCTGAAAGAGATCAATCAACAAGCCGGTCATGGTGCTAAACGACAACGTTCGCAAAGCTACGACGCTGAGGCCGCGATCAAGAGTCGCCTCCGGGGCTAGGGACAGCGGGCGGCTCCCTAAATAGGTATAGGGATCTGTGTTCAACACCACCGTGAAGTAGCTGTCATCGACACCACCGTGTTTGTGTCGGACAGTCATTCTCGGCTTCGTTCGGTCATAGTGACGGAGCCAAGTATCAACACCGGCCCAAATGAACAAAGGGTGCCCTGCGTAGCGTTTCAATGTTGATCTCCGCTCCACCTGCTCTACGACTGCTGCATCGAAACCACTCCCGCAATGGAACAGGAAATAACGCCCTTCGACTTCACCGAGACCGACAGATTCAATCGAATTAGCCGCAATCGCTGCGACTAGTTGATTCGTAGCCTCCAACGGCTCGTCGGCCAATCCGATGGTCCTAGCAAAGACGTTGGTGGACCCGCCAGGCAGGGGAGCCAACGCGCACTGGGTTCCAGCGAGTCCGTTAGCTGCTTCGTTGAGGGTTCCGTCCCCCCCGAGTACAGCAACGATGTCGGTACCAGTCGCAGCGGCGCCTCTCGCTAATCGAGAAGCATGACCGCGACGGCTGGTCATGGCTAGTTGTACCGAATGGTGTTCAGCTAGTGCTGTTTGGATTAGCACTCTTGTTCGTGCTGTAACCGATGAAGCCGATCCGTTGACGAGGAGTAAAATCTGCACGCGGCTAGTGTCGCCGATTTCTGCGGAGATAGTCGAACCGAGCACCATCAACAACGGTCGCGTGACAGGTCACGAACTCAGTCACAAAACTTTTTTTACTTAACATTTGGATATGTACAAACCTCGGGGCAGAATCCACGCATGAAGGTCATTGTCTGTGTCAAACAGATCCCAGATCCGGCGTTGCCGGGTGAGTTGGATCCCTCTACTAACTACCTCAAACGGGATGACAAGCTGATCCTAGATGAGTCCGATTCCTACGGGGTGGAGATGGCGCTCCAACTTGTCGAAGCTGCCGGTGGCGGCGACGTCTCGTTGGTTTCGATGGCCCCCAATGGAGAAGTCGGCGGGCTCCGGACGGCGTTAGCGATGGGTGCCGAAGATGCCGTTCTTGTGAGCGACAGCGCTCTTGCCGGAACCGATGCGCTCGGGACAGCGAAAGTTCTTTCTGCTGCAATATCGAGAATGTCACCCGATTTAATACTCGCCGGAGTCGAGTCATCTGACGGTTACACCGGCACAGTCCCAGAGATGATTGCCGGGGCTCTCAACATGCCATCGATCACTTTTGCCAAACAAATTCGGGTTGAAGGAAGCACTGTAATGGTGCAGCGCCAGACAGAGGCAGGATATGACGACGTTGAGTGTCCGACCCCGGCGTTGGTCTCGGTTACGGCCGGCGTGGTGGAGCCTCGCTACCCGTCATTTAAAGGGATTATGGCGGCCAAGAAGAAGCACGTCGAGGAACTTGATCTTGATGCTTTGGGAATCGATTCGAGCGCCGTAGGGAAAGACGGTGCTCGCCAAGAGACCATCCGGGTTACGGATGCAGAAGCACGACAAGCTGGTGAAGTTGTCGAAGACCAAGGCGACGCTCACGAAAAGATCATTGAGTTCCTCGGCGAACTCAAGGTCGTCTGAGGAGGCTGGACATGTCGATCGACACCATCCTGGTATTCGCAGAAGGCGACGAGAGTGGCCCTAGCGGTCTAACTCTGGAGTTAATGACTGCGGCGCGGAGCCTCGCCGCTAACGTCGAGGCTTTCGTGGCCGGCGACGGAGCTTCCATGGCCGACGAACTCGGTGCTCACGGAGCCTCCAAGGTATTTAGTACTGGCCCTCTCGAGGGCAGGCTTATAGGAGTTCATGCTGCCGCGGCGCTTCAGGCACAGATTGAAGCAAACACCCCCGATGCGGTTTTCTTTGGACAAACTCCAGATGGGCGAGACACGGCAGCCCGTCTTGCTGTTCGCATAGATCAGCCAGTCGTTACAAATAATGTTGGCGCTTCATTCGAGGATGGAGTGCTAGTCGTTGAAGAACCAGTTTTTGGTGGAACTCAGAATGTATTTACTGCCTTTCGAAACGATGGTCCGGCGTTAGCACTATTTCGACCTAAATCGTTCGAAGCTGAACCAACTGGGGGCGGGTCAGCGGAAGTCGTTGGAGTTGAAGCAGTGGACCCCGGAGTTGCGGGATCGGCTGTCGTGACCGGCCGCCACGCAGAAGAGCGCTCTGGTCCGCAGTTGGACGATGCGGCAGTAGTGGTTTCTGGAGGCCGCGGGCTAGGCCAGCCGGAGGCATACGCGATGATTGACGAGTTGGCGGGCCTGCTGGGAGCGGCATCGGGAGCGTCTCGGGCGATTGTGGACGCCGGGTGGGTTCCATACGCCAAGCAAGTCGGTCAGACCGGCAAGGTTGTAAAACCGAACCTATATGTGGCGTGTGGAATTTCAGGTGCGACTCAGCACCTTGTCGGGATGAAGGGTTCCAAAAACATCATCGCGATCAATAAGGACCCTGAAGCACCTATCTTCGGGGTGGCTGATCTCGGCATCGTCGGCGACGTGCACAAGGTTATTCCGGCCTTGATTGAAGCTTTGAGATCCCGGTAGGGCAGTTCCTTTAGTTTTACCAACTGACGACAGGCTCTGTCCGGCACTTATCGCGTTGCAGATTAGATAAGTGGCCAAGGCCACCTATAGCCATCATCTGCAGGGAAAATTGGTGATTCGCTCAGCCATCGCGCCCGTTGCATAAGGGCATCAACTTCGTCTTCGTCAAGCCATGGCGCTAACCGTTCGATAGCTCCTGTCGCGACATGTTGCACACCTTCGAGTAAATGGTCATCGATTGGTTCGTTGGCAAAGTCCCAGATAACGGTCCGCAACTTGAAGTCGCGCGAGAAGCAGAGACCATGATCGATTCCATACACGCGTCCCCATTCTGAAAGGAGGCAGTGACCTGATTTCCTGTCAGTGTTGTTAGCTAACAAATCAAGAACGCAGAGCCTTCGAAGATCACGATGATGCAGCGGGTTTTTTATGAGTGTGAAGTAGTGCTGGGTGAAGTCGGCATCGATGAACAGTTGGATAGATCCGGGTCCGTGGGGCCCAATGCGTTCTACCGTGGGAGGCACGACGTTCCATCCCAACTCATCACTTAATTCGTAGGCGGCGATTTCCCTTCGATGCAGCCCTGACGGAAAATCCCAGAGTGGTCGCTCACCCTTCACAGGTTTGTAGATCCCGTTCACTGCTAAGTCGCCTCGCTCTACACGGACAAGGAAGGTGGCGTTCGAACTGTAGGGCATGCGGGCGAGTAGCTCTACGTCGCCATGGACTAACACCTCATGGGCAGCTTCAAGGCCCACGAAGTCGGTCGACTGGGAATCGCTGCCTTCAGCGTTTTCGTCACTCACCAATGGGTTTATGGCCATTCTGCCGGCCGAAATCCTGGCCGTACTCGATCAGAAATAGTGCGTGATCAACAAATGCTTTGGCCTGGCCCAAGGTGATGTGAATATGAGCTTGTGAGGGTTCATTCTCTTCCTGATCAGGTAGCTCTTGGGCCACAACAATGAGCTGTTCAGGTTCTTCGCTGAGTCCGATGGCTAACGCACCCACGGTCCATACCGCGTCTGGCGGCTCAATCATTTCTGTGACTGAAACTGTTGATATCAGATTTTCGTTGTCTTCAAGAATTTCGGCGAGGTGACTTGCAAGCGACTGAACTTGACCTTTCTCAACTTTAAGAGTCAGGACGAGACTTTCGGCGTGTGCTTGCAGATAAAAGATGCGGGCTCCGGGCGCTCCGACGGTTCCGGCAACGAAGTTCTGCGGGTTCGTTATTTCGTAGTTGTCAGTCATTGTTCCTGGTGAAAAATTTGGGTTTTAGTTTGGTGTCAGCGATTTGAGATCACCGGTGTTGTTCACTGCTAATACAACCGGACCGCTTGGTGTGTAAAGGATTGCTGTGACCGAGCATGGTGACACAACTATGCGTTGAAAGAGATCTAAGTGAGTTCCCATGGCGTGAGCGATCAAGGCGCGAATCGGATCGGCGTGGCTTACTGCGATCACCGTTTTTCCACGATGGTTTGCCACTAAACGGTCTACGGTCTGAGACACTCTGGTTTGCATCTCGACGAAAGACTCTCCGTTGGGGAACCTAAATCCGGACGGGTATTTTTGTACAGTCGACCATGCCTTCAGCTTGCGCAATTGGCTGAGCTTCCGACCGGTCCAATCACCGACATCGAGTTCTATTAGTCCGCGGTTTTGCTTGATGGGAATGCCAACTCTCTTGGAAATGGGAATGGCCGTCTCTCGCGTACGCTCTAAAGGGCTCGAGTAAATAGCGGCAATACGACGTTGATTCATCTCAGAAATTTGTTCTGCCACCTTCTCTGCTTGACTTAACCCCACCTCGGATAGGTGAATCCCTGGCTTCCTGCCGTATAAATCAACACCAGTTGTCGGGGTCTGTCCGTGCCTTACGAGAAGGATCAGTGTAGGTCGTTCGGAAGAAGCCACGAATTGACCGTAGTCGTTGAAGTAACCTAACTCCGCTTCATAGTCTGCAACACTCGGCAGCGTGGACTCCTTGGTTTCACTGGCAGCTGAGATAGCTGATTGTCGTCGATGTGATCGTCTAGTGGAGTGGCGTGAACAAGTTGCCTCGGAGAAGCGGGCGGCGTTTCGAGATCAAGACTATTGGGGACGGGGTGTACCCGGGTTTGGGGATCCCGCCGCGAAAGTCATGATCGTTGGCTTAGCGCCAGCGGCTCAT
>ERZ651768.831-NODE-831-length-22857-cov-4.440430_pt1 | contig 22857 bp, 19 predicted proteins | sample MGYA00514754_ERZ651768 | MGnify/ENA metagenome assembly ERZ651768
AGGAGAGACTTATGCAACAAGAAAGATGGTTGACGAGATTCCTCGATCACATTAAATCCACTTTCTGTAAGGGCGGCGCGGCTCACGGTAGGTAAAAGTGTTGGCTGTCTACCAGGTACCAAGATTCTCCGCCTGTTCCAAAACTCTGGATGAATGATAATAGGGGGTGAACTATGGCCTAGTGCTTCGATGACTCCGTCGAGACCAGTGGTGTGGTCGTAATGGCCATGACTCATTACAAGTGCTACTGCGTCTTTGGGGTTTAATTCCAGCCGCTTCATGTTCTCAGACACTCCGGTAGGAGATACGCCAGTATCAAAAAGAATGCTACTAGAGACTTTCCCGGTGACCTCTTTTTTCTCTACTGTTAGCCATGCAGAAAATCCATGTTCTGCTCGTAGGCCATCGCGAGCCTCCTTTGTCTCCAGGTAACGTGCCGGTGTTCGGGCTTTGACTGACGGGCGCTTCGCTGGACCTATAGTTGGCATCAGAGTGCTGGTGAAGTTATCCATAACAACAGTGACAGATAACTTATCCACCGGATCAAGGGTCAGGTTCACAGGCAACTGCGACTGCACAGTCAGGTTCCATTCAGAACGGAAGGATCGATTATGCATTCTTTACAAACCGATTCTGGTACTAGTCCGAATTTCATAAGCCAACTAAAGACGTAGCATCCGGTGCAAAACCCTAAGAATGTCTCTAAGGAAGCAAAGAATCCTAAAATGGCTATCAGGTATCGAGTTACAACAATGGAGTCACCCAAGAAAAAGGTAACAAGGGCAGCTAAAGAAAACCCCAGTCCTATTGATTGAGCGAACCGCTTGGGAGGTCCGGGCACAGGTTTGTCATGATTTCCAAAGATCGGAATTAATACTTTAGTCGCCAACAAACCTATGGGACTTAATGTAGGCCCTGTCGCCACTCGAGCGAGAAAGCCATATCCTAGCAGCAGCAGTACCCATTTATTGCCAGTTATTAAGAATGATAATGCCAAAATTACGACCATAAAGGCTACGAGGCGGGCCGCGTATTCATTTACCGGATTCGGAAAGCTAAAGAGTTCTCTCGCAATAGGACTAATTTTGTTCATTTAAGGTCCCGTATATTCTTCGGTGCTCTACAAGGTTGCTAAAGACGGATTTCTAGAACTAGAATGTGCCGGCTTGGCGTGATTATATAAGAGGATGGTGAAATGAATGTTTTCAGCTAGGATTACCAGTCCCAAGAAATACGATATAGAGGATATCGAGACACCCTCTATAAGTGATGGGCAATGTCTAATTAAGTTAGAAAAATGGTCTGTTTGTGGTAGCGATATTCGCCACGCTTACGGTCCAGTTCACCCTGAGGAAGAATACCCAATGCGTCACGGTGGAGCATGCCACGAATGCGCGGGTACCATTGTCGAAAGCAAATCAGATAAGTTTAAGGTTGGAGAACGAGTCATAGTACTACCGGGCGCCAACGGACCAGGTGGTCTGGTTGAATATTATCCTGGAGACGAGGGCCGCATGGCTCTTGTACCTGATCACGGGGATTTAGGGGAGTGGATTCTTTGCCAACCATCGGGGACAGTGCTTTATTCGTGTCAGCAGATGGGTACCATATTGGGCAAGGATGTAGTTGTAATGGGGCAAGGGAGTATAGGGCTATCGTTTACTGCTATTTGTGCCCGTGCAGGGGCAAGGAAAGTTATTGCGGTCGATCCTCTAGACTATAGACTTGAATGGGGTACTAAATTCGGGGCGACACATACCATCAACCCTGACAAAGACGATGTCGATGAAGCGCTCTCGGAGATAACCGGTGGCAGGCTTGCCGACATATCTGTAGAGGCGTCCGGATTTCCCGACGCTTTAAGCGCAGCCATCAGGGGTGCAACAAAACACGGTAAAGTCATTATATTTGGAATTCAGGCTGGACCAACAGGAAAAAAAACTGAAATCGACACCTCGATTTTCATGAGGAATGCTCCGACCATAATTCCAACTTCTGGCGCAGGCAGTGGTGATCCCATCGGTCATATCGATAGGATGATTGCCTTAAAGGATCGAGGTTGGTGGAATCCCGGGGAAATGAAGACTCACGAAATGAACTTCGAAGAGGTTCAAGGTGCCTATGATCAGTACGAACAATACGAGGACGGGATAGTTAAGGTGATATTGAGTGCTGACTGAGGCCTAAACGTTAAGTGTTTGACTAATGGGGGGCAATCAGCCCCCCATTTCAGTTTATATAATCATGCATATTTGCATATTACTGATAAACAGTCAGGAATAATGAATGGAGGTCCCAAGTGAAGATTACGTCTGTCAAAGCTATTCCTGCGTCTCATGCCACTAGGAGAGTTGGTAGTGTTACTTCACGCAACTACGTATTCGTTAAGGTTGAGACAGACGAGGGTATCACGGGTTGGGGAGAAGCCACCTGTGGGCCTTTGAGTGTCTCAACGATGGTAGACGAATTCGGGGCAGTGATTACAGGCAAGGACCCGATGGAGATCGAAAAACATTGGCAGACTCTCTATCATCATTTTCACGTAAGGGGCGGAATCGTACAGATGTCTGCTATCAGCGGTATTGAGATTGCTCTTTGGGACATAAAGGGACAAGCTCTTGGGGTGCCTGTTTACGAACTCCTGGGAGGTAAGATCAGAGATAGGATATGGACCTACGGTAGGTGGGATGGAGTGACTCCAGAACTCGCCGTTGAAAACGCCATGGATCACATCCAGCGTGGCCTGACAGCGCTGAAAGGAGACCCCTTTGAGCACAGGGGAATTTTTATAGATAGGGAATCAGAAGAGCTGGCCATAGCTAAGGTGAAGGCAGTTCGTGAGGCCGTGGGTGACGGGGTAGAACTTTTCGTAGAAGTACACGGCAGACTCGCACCATCAGACGCGATCCGAATCGGAAATCGATTAGAGGAATTCAGGCCATTTTTCTATGAGGAGCCTGTTCCACCGCAGAATCTGGATGCTCTGAAAAAAGTGTCTGATCATGTAAACATACCAATCGCTACCGGCGAGCGATTACTGACAAAGTTTGATTACGCTGATTTGCTTCCACTTCATGCGGTCGACTTGATTCAGCCTGATGTGGTGCAGGCGGGGGGCATATTGGAACTTAAGAAGATAGCTGCGATGGCAGAAGCGTACTATGTAGGATTTCAACCCCATAATCCGTATGGCCCATTCTGTACCATAGCAGCGTTGCATCTGGACGCCAGTACTCCGAACTTTCTTATACAAGAAGGTGGTATCCATCCTTGGTTCCAAGATTCTACAGTGGGAGATTTTCCTGAGCAGGTAAACGGGTACTTCGGTGTTCCACCTGGACCGGGGCTCGGGGTGGCAATGGACGAGGATTGGCTTGCCGCAAACCCCTGGGATGATAAGGCTGCTCCTTGGAGGCCTCAGGCGGGAGCAAATCTATCACGTCAGGATGTGAACTGGTCTTAGATCATTCAGATATTCCTTAATTGCTTAACTTAGGGCCAATCCTTTTGCCCCGGTATAAATCGAATATACAGACTGGCTGGCAGTGATGAATAACCTGTTTCTCTTCATTCCGCCAAAAGTTAAATTAGAAGGTACCTCAGGTAAATAGATTCGTCCGATGAGGTTTGAATCAGGAGCGTATATTGCGATCGAATTTGTCCCTCTTTGGGCTGAAGCCCAGAGGTTGCCGTCGGTATCGCATCTGATTCCGTCAGTTGAATCCATTCCGGTCTCTGTGAAGATCCTTGCCCCTGAAAGGGAGGATCCATTGCTTTCCACATCATGGATGTATATAACTTTCGGATTGTCTGATCCGGAGTCGGCTATGTATAGCTTGCTATAATCGGGCGAAAAACAAAGGCCGTTAGGCCTAATGGCTTGTGTGGTCATCACGTTTACTTCGCCCGTTTCTGGATGGATTCTGTATACTGCCGTTGGCAGTTCAGGTTCCGCCTTGTCTCCTTCATAGTCGTTGAGAATGCCGTAGCCAGGGTCAGTGAACCAAATAGCACCATCTGGATGCACTGCGACGTCATTCGGCGCATTGAATCGAATGTTCTTATACGAGCTGGCTATGACTGAAATTGTGCCGTCGTGCTCAGTTCTGGTTAGCTGCCTAGTTAGATGTTCGCAAGTCACCAGCCTTCCTTCGTTGTCTCGAACGTTGCCGTTAGCGTTATTGGAGGGAATTCGATACTCACTTACTTGTCCGGTTTCTTCAATCCAGCGCAATAAGCGATTATTTGGAATGTCGCTAAAAAGTAAATACCTGCCATCCCCGAACCATGCAGGACCCTCTGCCCATCTGCACCCCGTAAATATTCTCTCTAAACCTGTATTGCCAATAAAATATTTTCGGAAGCGTTCGTCTATGATCTCAATTGCAGGCTCTGGGTAAGGAATGGTGTCCGTAGTCCAGTCCCTGTCGAGTCTCCGGTCTACCCCATCGTTTGTTGCCATATTGCTCCCTTTAGGTCTTGTATCCCCAGTCTTTATGCCGACGGTACATCTAGGTTAAATAGTTAGTCTGGCGTTGGGAGATTCTATGATAATCCAATACCGCGACTGGCGGTACGTAACGAGTTTTACGTAGCTAAATTGTGCTACGATTTCCTGAATGCTTTTTCGCTATTGCTATTTATATTAGAATTTCTTACCTATCGGCAAAGCTACGGTTTGACCTAGAAAAACATTAGAAATATACCGGTTGGAATACATGAAGCGGGCTATAAAAGTTATCTCATCTGGCGACGGTAAGCTGTACTATGGTTGGCTTGTCTTGGCAGTTTGTTTTTTCTTAGTCATGATTGCATTTGGCGTCAGGTCGTCAATGGGTGTGTTTGTCACACCAATAGAGAACGAGATGAACTGGACTCGTTCGGAGATTACGAGGGTGATCTCACTAGGAATACTTGTAGGAGCCTTTTCCTTTCTAGTGACTGGGTACCTGCATGATAGATATGGCGGCCGTTTTGTAATAGGTGGGGCCCTTCTAATGTTAGGTGTTTCAGTCATGTTAGTAAGCATGTTGAACTCGATGATTTCATTCATATTACTCTGGGGATTCCTGATGAGTTTTGCGTCCAGCGGAGTCTCCTTCGTAACCATCCATGCCTTATTGTCTAGATGGTTTTTCAGGCGTAGAGGCCTGGTAATAAGTATCTCCGCTGCAGGAGGCTCAATTGGGCCAGTATTACTAGCACCATTTTCAGCATACCTTATTGAGACCTTTGACTGGAGGACTGCGTTTGTTGTTCTCGGAGGGATGATATTTTTCATAGCCGCTCCTCTAGCATTAACCTTCCTGCGTAATAATCCGGGTGGGATGATTCCAAGGAGTGAACTTGAAGGACATTCTGAAGACGAGGACAAATCTTCGACGAAGAGCGTTGAAGACGTCTCAGGTCTATTGTTTACAAGCAAGTGGAAACAGGCCTTAAGCACGTCGCCTTTTTGGCAACTGTCTGGTGCCTATCTTGTTTGCGGTATTACAACGAACATCATTTCCGTGCATTTTGTGCCGTTTGCCGAAGATCAAGGTGTTCCTAAAATGACGGCAGCGACAATATTCGGCATCATGATGGGCCTCAACTCTGTAGGCGTGTTGTCAGCTGGGTTCCTTTCAAACTATTTCAACCAGAAAAACATTCTTGGGACTACCTACGCACTTAGAGGAATGGCTTATGTCCTGTTGCTGGTTGTAGGTGGAGTTGAAGGGATGTGGGCGTTTGCCCTCGTGGCGGGTATTTCTTGGATTGCGACTGCTTCAGTGACCTCGTCTATGACTGCCGATATATACGGACTAGAGAATATTGGTACCCTTAATGGCATGACCAATATGGCCCATCAGATAGGTGGAGCGCTATCAGTTTTGATGGCAGGGGAACTTAATCAACTCACAGGGTCTTACACACTGCCCTTTTCGATTGCCGCATTGACACTTATTTTTGCCAGTATCGCCGCTTTCAGCGTTAATGAAAGAAAATATTCCTACAGATATAATCCTGTATCGTCTGTTTTTAAATCTCTAGAAACGAACCCAGCTAGGTAAGCCAAAGTTATTACGATTGGCTCATTCTTGAATTTGAAGCACATTAAGATGGCCTAACCTTGAACCCAGCTAAAATCGTTGTATCCGGATTGATGCTCGGAGTGGAACGATTTCAAACGGGCGTCTCATATAATCCGCTCTCTTCCAGATTACACAGGAACCCTTATCCGACCTATGAAAGATTGCGTGCACGAGACCCAGTTCACTGGTCAAAATTAGCAATGTCATGGATAGTAACTAGATATGATGATGTAGACATTGTATTGAGGAACCCAAAAATATTTTCCAACGAACGTAGCAGCTATGACACTCCGAGGAGCTTACTCACGTTGGACCCCCCGGATCACACGCGTCTCCGATCCCTGGTGAGCCAGGCATTCACACCAGCATCAGTACATGCACTGTCGGAAAGAATGGACGATATCGTGTCGGAAATCCTAGCCGAATTAGACTTTAGCAGACCGTTTGACGTGATTGAATCGATAGCCTACCCGCTGCCAATAATAGTTATCTCGGAGTTACTTGGGGTAAGGCCAGACGATAGGCAGAGTTTTGCCAGGTGGTCTGCTGACATCGCCCGTTCTATAGAACCGACTATTTCACGCAATGAGGCTCATAGGGTTGAGCAGTCTCGAGATGCCCTAAATCAATACTTTTCAAATGTCATAGAGGAACGTCGTAGACAGCCGGAAGAGGATCTGATCAGCCGATTGGTCCAGGCGGAAGAGGGAGGAGAAAAACTCTCACTTGAGGAAATGTTATCTCTATTAAGACTCCTGTTGATCGCAGGGAATGAAACGACCAAAAACCTTATAGGAAACGGTCTTTTAGCTCTATTATGCAATCCAGGTGAACTAGAGCGTCTCCGGTCTGAGCCATCCTTGATGGAGTCGGCTGTGGAGGAGATGCTGCGCTTCGATAGTCCGGTACAAGTAGACTTGAGGATAGTTGCAGAGAACACTCTGGTTGGAGGTGTAGAAATGAGTTGTGGGCAGCGTATTCTTGCCGTTATAGGTGCCGCCAATAGGGATCCCGAAGCTTTCCCGGACCCTAACACTCTGGATTTATCGAGGAACGACAGGCCAAATATGTCTTTCGGAAGAGGTATTCATCATTGCCTTGGAGCACCCCTTGCAAGATTGGAGGCCGCGGCCGCTTTCAAGGGAATGATTCACGGGCTAAAAGAGATATCTCTGGAGAAAGCCCCCCGGTTCCGCAGCCAACTAGTACTCAGAGGGGTTGAATCTCTGATAGTAAAAGCTAATGGATTCTAGATGATTAAGCTGTTTCCATGCTGACTGTGAAAGGTGTGTGAAGACGCCTTGGATGCCTAAGATAGAGTAAGTCAGCACTTTTTACATTCGCAAGAGTATAATCCTAGGATTCATCGTATTTGAGGTACCCCTCTGGATCGACTTAATCGTATAGTCACGCAAAATGGTCGATTCTTTTACGGATGGGTAATAGTCGCGGTAATGGCAGTTGTCGGTGCAGTTACCATGGGCATGGGATCCCTGAATTTTGGTTTATATATCAAGCCGATGGGCGATGAGCTAAGTATAGGTCGCGCATCGTTCGGCTGGGCCTCTTCGGCCAGGAGTGCTACGGGAGCAATCACAGGGCCATTCATTGGCAGGCTTTTAGACAGATATGGTCCAAAATGGATTCTAGTCTCTGCCGCTGTGATTACTGGCCTTTGCATGATTGGCCTAAAGTACACCTCGTTATCATGGCAACTCATAACCATATTCGCTGTAATGGGGCTGGTTGGGATGAGTGGTCCAGGATCATTGGCTACCTCCGTACCACCAACAAAATGGTTTGTTAAGAACCGAGGAAAAGCTTTAGCGTATTCTTCCGCAGGTATCTCAGCTGGAGCAGTAGTTTTCGTTCCGCTTACGCAAGTGTTTATAGACAAATACACCTGGCAGGAATCATGGGTAATTCTGGCATTTATCGGTATGGGAATTATCGTGCCATTGTCATTGCTTTTCCTTGTTAGAGAGCCAGAAGACATGGGTTTGCTGCCTGATGGTGAAAAGACAAGCAAAACATTAGAGTCTGGTAAAGAAGGCATCCATTTAAGTGGAATAGAAAAATCCTGGACGGCTCGCGAAGCGATCAGGACTTTTCCTATGTGGACACTTACCGCGGCTTTCTCAATTTTGTCTTTAGGTATACTCACCCTTGCACTTCATCGCATACCCGCTTTTATGGACAGGGGTCTGGATCCAAGCTTGGTGTCACTAGCTACAGCCTTTGATGCGGTGTGTGCCGGTGTGGGAAGTTTCACAGCCGGGATGCTGGTGCGAAAAATCCCTGCAAAAATCATAGGCAGCTCTGCTTTTTTGATGTTGGCTGTAGCAAGCGTAATGTCCATATATGCCTACGACTTCTGGCTCATGTTTTGGTCTATGGCACTCTTCGGACTTGGTATTGGCACGAATATGTTTAATCAGAACTATATTTGGGCCGAGTACTTTGGCAGGACTAACCTAGGAAGTATTAGAGGGATTGTTATGCCGATAAACCTCTTTATTGGAGGTTTGGGCGCTCCCGCAGCGGGATATGTGGTAGATATGACCGGATCTTACGATCCGGCATGGTGGACAGGGGTCGCGCTCATGTTAGTAGCTGCTGTTCTCTTCGTTGTTTCAAACAATCCAGGTGAGCCTCAGGCTGAACCGATTGTAGAATCCCCATATAATGTCGACCGCATCTCTAATTCGGGCACGGATGATAATCAAGGAGGCATAGTTTGAAGTTTGGACTTTTTATGGAATGGCCGAATCCTGATGTTCGAGAATTTAAAGAAATTTTCGATGACGGGATCGACCAGATAAAGTTATCCGAGGAATTAGGATATGACTATGTTCTGATCGCCGAACACCACTTCTCCAACTATGGATTCTCCCCTGCTCCTCTGCTACAGGCATTAAAGATTGCCGAGAATACGGAGAGGATAAGGATAGGGACCGCAGCTATCATTGTTCCTGAATGGCAGCCTTTGCGAGCAGCAGAAGAAATTGCGGTCTTAGACCATCTGACCGAGGGAAGAATATTCTGCGGCGTTGGCAGAGGATATCAACCCTATGAGATGGGGGGATTCGGGATCCCTATTGATGAGTCTCGACCAAGATTCCAAGAAGGCCTCGAAGTGATGATCAAGGCCTGGACGGAAGACAAAGACTGGACATACCAAGGAGAGTACGTAAAGGTGGAGGAACCAATAACAGTCTTCCCGAAGCCACTCCAGAAACCCCATCCCCCTCTGTGGTTGGCGGGGTCTTCTGAGGGTTCGATGAAACTCGCGGCGGAGAGGGATATTACACCTCTCACTTCCAGCATGATGGGAATGGACGCTGTCTCCTCCCATTTCGGTAGCTATGTTAGGGCTCGAAATGACGCTAACAAACCGCTTAACAATTTAGAGATGTCTCTACAATGTATGACCCATTGTTCTCTTACCAATCAAGAGGCCCTTGAGAATCTTCCTAATATTCGATGGCAGATTAGGGCTCAAAGGGCTCTGGTCGAAAGGCGAGTAGTGGACGGGAGGGCTCAAGCCCACCCGTATGATGGGGAAACGGAACTTGATATCTTTTTGGACAGAACGTATCTGGGTGATCCAGATAGCTTAATTCAGAAATTTCAGAGAGCGAATGAGGCAGGAATAACTAACATAAGTCTGTGGATGGATTGGGGTGGTATTGGGCACGAAAAACTCGTTAAATCTATACGATTGTTAGGCGAGGAGGTTATTCCTGCTGTTCGTAGTTTGACTCCACCTGATAGCACAGTACAGGAAGCACTGGAAGCCAAATCTATTAAGGGTTCTTTCACGATTACAGGTGACAGACTATCCAGTGGAGACCGGTAATGGCAGCGTTACAATGAAGTTATTGGTCACAAACCCGTCCTCTAGACTGTCTCGGGGAATCTCTCAATCCCTTGGATCCTCTCATGATGTCGAGCTGGCCTCCGGACCCTTCGAACACGGGTGTTCGACTAATGACCTCACGAGGAATGTTGACGTGGTTGTGCACTCTCTGGAAAACGAAGTCTCGCCCGATGAAACGGTCATGCTGGATAGGGCGATGCGCCAAACTTACAACCTCCTGTCTGCCTGTGTTGAAGAAAGGGTGAGAAGGTTTATATTCCTCGGCTCCCTGGATATTATGAAGGGCTACGACGAAGACTACTTGGTAAATGAAAAATGGCGTCCTATCCCCACTAGTGAAATAACCACATTGTGTGTCCACATGGCAGAATTCGTTTGTCGGGAGTTTGGTAGGGAGGGTCGAATTGATGTGTGCTCACTTAGATTGGGGGATCTCCAATGGGAAGAGCCTATCGATTCAACATCGATGTTGAGAGGGGATGATGCGCTGCAGGCTATTCAGAGGGCAGTCGAGCAGAATATTGTGGACGGGCATATTCCTATTCCAAAATCGACACTATTGCCTGGTCGCACCTGGTCAATATTTCATATTCAATCGGTACCAGATTTTAAGGAACCTAGATTTAATACGGCGAGGGCTCAGGAGATGCTCGGTTTTGTCCCTGAAGGATCTATCCTATGAAAGTGCTGCTCATCGGCGCGAACGGGATGCTTGGACCCCACGTTGTAAAGGCGTTAGAGGATATTCATCAACTTCGCCTTACTGATATAAAGGATGCACCAGAAACTGTTCATGAATATGTCCAGTTGGATGTGGCGAATCTTGATGCTGTTACAACGGCGGCAAAAGGTATGGATGCTATTGTCAACCTGTCCGTGCTTAGAACGGATAGGAAGATTGCATTCGATGTTAATGCAAGAGGCTGCTACAACGTGATGGCAGCAGCGGTAAAGAACGGGATAGAGAGGGTGGTAAATACCGGTCCCCACTTTACGATTGCTGGCCCCAGTTACGAGGACTTCGACTTCGACATCAACTCCGAGATACCTCCTAGATCTGGGACAGGCCTCTATGCTCATACGAAGTCTCTTGGTCAAGAGATTTGCCGAGTTTTTGCGGCAAATCATGACCTGTTTGTTATTACGCTGCTCTTTTATCATTTCCTTGAGCCTGACAAATTCATACCCGGAAGTCCAACTTCGAAAACTGAATTTGTCCCGTTTTCTGTAACCTGGGAGGATGCGGCCAGCGTGTTCGTGCCGGCCCTGGATATTCCTCTTAGAAACCTACCTACTCGTAGTGAGATATTCAATATTCTATGTGATTTACCACATGGTCAGTTCACGAATGAGAAAACGAAGCGGATACTTGGCTGGATGCCTACGGACAACCTGCATACACATTGGAGAAAGTCACAGCCATACAACTGATCACAGGAGATGTTAGGAGTGAAATTATGACCAGTAGGACTAACGGTGAGCGTGATATTGGATTCCTTCTAGAGCAAGGTGAAGTTAATCTTCCTCCAACTGGAAGGCCGGTTGTGTATGCGACGAACGGAATTATTTCCAGTGGTCACTACCTGACCTCTATGGCGGGGATGAGAATGCTAATGTCGGGGGGAAACGCATTCGATGCTTTGGTGTCTGCGACGTTTGCAGCATCTGTTGTTGAACCCATCGCTTCCTACTCCCTAGGAGCGGAAGCTACTTTCATGGTTTACCACGCGCAAAGTGGCGATTTCTTATCTCTGAGTGGTCAGGGAACGGCTGCAGGGAAAGCGTCACCGGAGTTCTTTCTGTCTCAAGGACACGATTCTATTCCAACAGGCCCGGGGGAGTATGCACCGTTGTCTTTTACAGTACCCGGTGTTGCAGCTGCTTGCCTGTCTTTACTTGAAAGATATGGAACTAAGACTGTTCAGGAAGTTCTTTCCACGTCAATTGAGTATTGTGAACGAGGTATCCCTAACTATGAATACATGCTCGCTCGCTTGGATGCGGGAGATTCTATAAGCCAGTTTGAGCTATTTCCCCCCGGAGGCCTAGATATTTTCTTTGAGAACGGGAACCTGCCAAAGCCAGGAACACTTTTAATCCAAAAAGAGCTAGGAAGGGTATTTCGAAACATGTCTGGGGCGGCCGATATTGCCGGAGGCCACAGAAAAAATGGAATATCGGCTGCACGGGATTGTTTCTACAATGGGGATATAGCGGATGCCATTGCATCGGCTTCGCAGAGGGTCGGGGGAATTCTGAATAAATCTGACCTGGAAGGATATGAAGAAACCTATGCCACACCTGTAGGCACTACATATATGGGATATGGAATATATGGGCACTCGACTTGGACGCAAGGGCCTGTGCTGCAGCAAGCATTGAACATATTGGAGCAATTCGATCTTAAAGCTATGGGGCACAATTCAGTCGATTACGTTCACCTTGTGACAGAATCCCTCAAGCTGGCTTTGTCCGATAGAGAAGCCTTCTATGGTGATCCTGATTTTACCGCAATACCTGTGGATGGCCTGCTTTCCAAAGAATATGGAGCAGAGAGAGCCCGGTTAATTGATCATGACAAAGCGTTTCCGAAAATGCCTGAGCATGGGAATCCATGGAAGCATTCATCACTGGAAGGATCGGTAAGCCAACAGCCTGAATATGAAACTGGAGGGCCTACAGACCTTCAGAGTGAGAGGGGAACTACTCACGTTACGGTTATTGACCGGGACGGTAATATGGCATGCTCAACGCCTAGTGGAGGTGCCTTTAACAAGTCGGTCTTTTTCTCGGAACTGGGGTTTGGCGTGAGCACTAGAAGTGAAATGCTCAACTTAACAGAGGGTCACCCTAATGTTGTAGAGCCTGGTAAACGTCCCCGGACCACTATCATCAATTACATGATCACGAAGGGTGGCGTTCCCATCGCTACGGTGGGATGTCCTGGGGGTGATGCTCAGGCTCAAGCCAATCTACAACTAGTTTTAAACACTCTACTATGGGGAATGAATCCTCAGGAAGCATCAGAGGCTCCCCGCTTTTCAAGCCTGAGTGTTCCAAACTCGTTTTATCCTCACACATATCTGCCTGGTCAGCTTTCTATGGAAGATGGTTTCTCCGAGGACGTCATAAGAGGACTAAAAGAAAAAGGCCACGAAGTTGTCTATGCCGCAACATGCGGAATGGGGGCCACCGTGGCTATTCGAGATCCTGAGACTGGGGTTCTCGCCGCGGGTGCAGATCCAAGAAGGGCTTGCTACGCCATCGGGCTATAACAGAACACATCATTCCGCTGTTAAAAGTACCTTGAATCGGTAGCCTTATCTACATTTGGTTAGGTAATATGCGGTCATGAAGCAGATTATGGCCATATTACTAAGTTTCGCTCTAACCTTAATCTTCGTAGGGTGCCAATCAGGCGGAACCAAGTTGTATTTCACAAGTGACAGAGACGGCAATCTTGAGATTTACTCGACGATAGTGAATTCTGGTGAAGAGATTAATGTTACCGATAAAGCGGAAGACGAGTATGATCCCGTGCTGTCTCCTGACAAAAAGTGGATAGCCTTCCTTGTCGGCGATAAGAATAGTTCGTCCATTGATGTGCTAAGCCTAGATTCTGGAGACTCTCCTGAGCGATTCACAATATCCAAGGGCACCGGGAAGTTCTCCACACCCGTCTGGAGCCCAGACAGCAAAAGGGTTGCATTTACAGGTGAGGTGAGTGGCAAAGGCTCTCGTATATACATAACAGCGGTTGGGGAATCCTCCCCTGCCAGGCTGTCGGATATTGAAGTGACTGGAGTCGGTGACTGGTCCCATAATGGAGATTCGGTTGTTTTTTCATCAATAGATGGCGAAAGATCAGGAATACATGTTCGGAATCCTGATGGTGTGAACCAACGTCAAATGACCTGTGCGAGAGACTACGACCCTGTCTGGTCTCCAGATTCGAAGAAACTCGCTTTTATTTCTGAGCGAGATGGAAATGCTGACATATACGCCATGGATAGAGACGCGATGGATGACCTCTGTCCAGATAAGAAGGATTCCCGGTTGGAAGCCTACCAGTTGACGGAAACAGATGAGACGGAATCAGACGTTTCATGGTCTCCAGACGGGAAGAGATTGATCTTCGTGTCAGAACGTGACGGCAATAAAGAGATATATGTAATGGAAGAGAGTGGAAACAAGCAAACGCGTCTCACCTATAATGAAATTCCGGATTACGACCCTGTGTGGTCGCCAGACGGTAGTACGATTGCATTCGTTTCCGAACTGGATGGCGATGCAGATATATTCGTGATGAACGACAAGGGAGAGAATCAGACGCGAGTTACAAATAATGATGCAAGTGACACAGACCCAAGTTGGTAATTGCCGCTTTTAATTAATTGAGAACTCCTTAGAATTCTAAAGACCCCTTCTGGTCACTTCATATCTCACTCATTCTTAATTCGTTACTTCTACTTATTTAAGCTTGCAAAGAATGCCTGTCGGGCACTGTTATAATTTATAACAGATTTTATGCCTGACAGAAGACTCACTAATTCCTCAATGGACACGACTGACAGGTCGACGAATAGCCATGAAAAGAACGGGCAACCGCAAATACAGGCGCGTCATAGTGAAAGCGGGTACCAGCCTTCTCACAGCTGGTACTGATGAACTTGACCTCAATATAATCAGGGATATTGTTTCCCAGATAGCTTCTCTTCGCCAGGAAGGTATTCAAATGATTCTGGTGTCTTCGGGAGCGGTAGCAGCCGGTCGTGGTGCGATGAAGGGCTTGGAAGGTGCTAAAGAGGGATCTGCACCTGACCTCAACGAGAGACAGGTTCTCGCAGCGATTGGGCAGGGAAGACTTATGCATGTCTATGAACAAGAATTCTCGGCATTTGGCATAACTACAGCTCAAGCCTTGGTCACCCGGAGAGACGTAAATGATCGTCTCGGCTATTTGAACCTACGTAATACACTGTCAACCCTGTTGGACAACGGAGTTGTCCCCGTGGTGAATGAGAATGATGTTGTCGCTGTGGACGAGTTGGAAGGAGAAGTCTTTGGGGATAACGATAACCTGTCGGCCCTAATAGCAAACTTGATAGAAGCAGATCTTCTCTTGATATTAGGCGTAGTGGAGGGGATGTTCACAAAAGATCCTAATCTTCATGATGATGCGGAGATGGTGTCAGTTGTCAGCAGGGTTGACTACAGCGTCGATTCATTCGCAGGGCCTTCGTCGGATGAAATCGGTAGGGGGGGAATGGCTACGAAGATTGAAGCAGCACGGTTTGCTACGGCTTCAGGTGTCGATGTTGTGATCGCTAGCGGATTGGAAGAAAACGTTCTTCTGCGTTTGACTTCAGGGGAAAGTTTGGGAACGTTTTTCAAGGCGTCAGTCAGTAGGTTGGAGAGTCGAAAAAGATGGATGTTGAGTGGTTTGGCTGGAGGAGCGGAGAAACGAAAGATCAAAATTGACGCGGGAGCGAAAAAGGCCATTACTGACGGAAACTCTAGCTTATTGCCCGCTGGTGTTGTTGGGTCTTCCGGATGTTTCAAGCGTGGTGACATCGTTTCCATTTCAGATGAGGGTGGGGTTGTCGTTGCTGCCGGTATAACTAATTACGCTTCTAAAGATCTATTACAGATAGGAAGCGTTCGCTCAGATCGCATAGAGGAGATTCTGGGATACCATTACGGGGACGAGGTGGTTCATCGGGATAATCTAGTTTTACTGGTTGATTGAGAGCGATTTTGACATGAGAGAAATGGAAAATTTAGGTATTGCGGCAAAGAGATCTGCCAGGAAGCTGGCCTATCTGTCTGGTGACGTACGAAATGGTGCTATTAAAAACATTGCAGAAGCACTATTAAGCTCCAGTAATAAAATTTTGAAGGAAAACAGCAAAGATGTAAGTAAAGGGCGAACGAAAGGACTTTCTGAAGCTATTCTCGACCGTTTGCTTCTGACACCTGAACGGATAGACATAATGGCTTCAGATGCCCTTAAAGTTGCGGCTCTTTCCGATCCTGTTGGTGAAACCATTGAGATGAATACAATGCCCAATGGTATGCAGGTTGGACGTAGACGAGTTCCACTGGGTGTCATAGGGATAATTTACGAGAGCCGTCCTAACGTGACCGTCGATATATCGGCTTTGTGCCTAAAATCAGGTAATGCAGTAATACTCCGAGGTGGAAGTGAAGCATTCCATTCAAATACTGCATTGGCCGAGGTTATTAGAGATGCGATCGAGGATGCAGGGGTTCCAAAGGATTCGATTCAGTCAGTAGCCGGCACTGACAGAGCCCTTGTGGCCGAAATGCTTAGAATGGATAAATTCATAGATCTTATGATTCCTAGGGGAGGCTCTGATCTAGTGGCCCGTGTGGCAGCGGAGGCGTCCATGCCTGCCGTCACCGGGGGAGTTGGTGTTTGTCACACATATGTGGATAAGTCTGCATCCGTTGATATGGCCGTGGATATCGTTTATAACGCTAAGGTTCAGAGGCCTTCGGTATGTAACGCATTAGATACGGTGATTATTCATTCCGCTACTGCTCCATCGTACTTACCACGTATGGCGGAGGAGTTTGGGAAAGCAGGAGTGGAAATGCGTTGTGATACAAGGGCAATGTCGATACTGGGCCCTCGAGAGGACGTAAAAATAGTTCCTGTTAATGACGATGACTGGGATACGGAACATTTGTCACTTACAGCAGGAGTGAGGATCGTCGACTCCCTTGATGATGCTCTGGATCATATTGCCGAGCATAGCACTGGCCATTCTGAGGCCATTGTCACTGAGGATTACTCAGCGGCCGATAGGTTTCTCAAAGAGGTAGATTCCAGCGCTGTGATGGTAAATGCATCCACTAGATTCAATGATGGTGGGCAATTTGGCCTTGGAGCTGAAGTTGCAATTAGTACCAATAAGATGCATGCAAGGGGTCCTATGGGTCTCAGGGAACTAACGTCTTATAAGTGGGTTGTCTTGGGAAACGGCCACGTACGTACATGAAACACCAGGGAATCGATGTGCGTGATAAAAGTTAACGTGTAGGCAGAACCTTCGGCCCCACTGTGAGGTGAGAGTCCTGAATCCGGGGCGGCTTACCGTAGTAAGTAATGATGATGGGTCTGAAAGGTTCGATATATGGTTGCCGCCGAAATGGCTCATTGTGCTGACATGGCATACAAGTGATCGGCGGACCTGGTCTATTTAGAATTGTCTAACTTGATGACTCGCTGGTTTATACCCTTAATCTGCATATGCGTATTTTTCAAGGTTTACCAAGGTTGGCTCTAATAATGTGGATTCCATTTCTCAGTGTACGTGTTAACCTTTCGCGGCGATCTCGTGGGAAATCAGTGATAGAAATTTAGTTACGGATGGACGAGGGAAGTTCATGCAGGAAGAGACATCTTTCTTTACGAGCGAAATGCAACAGGAAGTTCGTGATTTTGTCGAAAAGTTGGAGAAAGAACTTTCACTGTATCCGCCCCTAAATAAACGTACACCTGATGAAGCCAGATATGATCAGGAAACCGGCGGTGGTAGGTACTCGGCGCCAGTTTTATCGCAGAGAGCTATTCAGAGACAGATTCCATCGAAATCAGGTGATATTCCAGTTAGGGCTTTCATACCAGATGGGCAGATAGACGGAGTTTATTTGCACATGCACGGAGGAGGCTGGGTTATAGGAAGAGCACATTTTCAAGATGACATGCTTGAAGATATTATGGAAGAGTGCAACGCTGCAGTTATAAGTGTGGACTACCGACTGGCGCCTGAACACCCATATCCTGCTGCTCAGGACGATTGCGAAGTTGTAGCACAATGGGTAATTGAGAATGCTCCAACGGAGTTTGGAACGGACAAGATAGTAATTGGTGGCGAGTCAGCAGGTGGTCATCTATCTGCGTCGACGATGATCAGGATGCGTGATAAGCACGGATACACCGGATTTGCTGGCGCTAACCTCGTGTATGGTGTGTTTGATCTAACCATGACTCCGAGTCTCAGGCTTTGGGGTGATAGAAACCTGATACTCAGTACCCCGATCATGGAATGGTTCATAGAACGGTACGTGCCTTCTGAGGAGATCAGGCAGCACCCGGACGTTTCACCTTTGTACGCGACCTTGCATAATCTGTGCCCGGCTCTTTTTACAGTTGGAACCCTCGATCCCCTTCTCGATGACAGCTTGTTCATGCATTCAAGATGGTTTGCTTCAGGTAATCCTTCCACTTTGAATGTTTATCCAGGGGCAACACATACCTTCGATAAGCAACCGACTCAGCTGGCTGATATGGTTCTTGGCCGCATACGTCGCTACATTACTGAAAGGTTTCGCTCCTGACACTTAAATAGAGCGCGATAGCCAAAAGATAACCAGCCGTTGCCGCTATGAAGATAGGATCGTAAGATCCCGTCCAGGTTACAGCGTACGCTCCAACTGTTGGGCCAAGACCCATCGCAGCGGTGCGACTGGGTCCAGTTATACCTGTGGCTGTCCCGAACGAATTTCGGCCAAAGACAGTGCCCAACATCATGCTTCCCAAAACAAATACGACGCAAGTAATAGTTGTCCAGATGACAACAAGCGGAAATCCCAATGTTCCGGAGTTGACCGTCGTGAATAGCAAAGTAGGCGCGATCGAGGATGCGATGATTATCACGGCAATGCGTTTTGTGGTGAACCTATCCGTTAACCAACCCCAAATCGGGACCGAAATGCCACCAAGCAGGTTCCCCAATGTGAGGGCGCCTGCGGCAGCGAATTGAGACATTCCGCCGTCTGTTAGAAATGGGACCACTTGGAAGATCACCATCGAAGTGGCGGTTACGGCAACGAATTCTCCCATCAAAATGAACCGAAATGGAGCTAGTGAAATTATCTCTTTCACTGTCCATTTGGGCTCATTTAGAAGTGACGGAGTGGAAGAATTGTAGTCATCCCCCTGTATATTTTCCCCGTCAGGAAACTGCCCTACTTCTTCAGGTCTGTGTCGCACTAGTAGGAATATGGGCAAGGCCAACGGGACTGCGATAAATCCCAGTGTTCGGTAAGCTGTTCTCCAGGAAAATGCTGAAGAGAGTGCCGTAATTATTTGTATGTTTGCAGATTCGCCAACGATTCTGTTCAGGGATGTGATACCCATGGCGAGATTTCTGCGTTTTGTAAAGAAGTTAACGGCAATGGTTCGGGGGACAAGGTTTTGAAGGTTTGGTCCGGCCACGGATCTGACAACTACGTATGCAAAAAAAAATTGCCAGATTGTCTGCGCCCCTGCAAGGTATATGGATCCGAATCCTACTAATAAGGCAGCTAGTAACATCATCCATCTGGGTCCGAAGCGATCTACCATCTTCCCAATAAACGGCATAGTCAAACCGGAGGACCAGGTACCGAAAGTAGCTGCTAGAGCTATTGTTTTCCTGTCCCAGCTCATGTCACCAGCGATGAGATCCTGCACACCGCCAAATACTGTTTGTGCCACGCTGGTAGCGATAAATGCCCCGATCCCCGCTGCTCCTAAGACTACCCATCCATAAAAGAAGGGCGGTTCAGGATGCCATCTATATACAGCCTGGGCAATGGATTTCAAGGATTTTCCTTTCTGCTGTTGTGTACGACGGGACAATTCTAATACCGTCACATAGCCAATGTAGATGCCTTGGGTCTTGAAGATCACCCCATGTTACTATTTCGCGACTGTCTGATCGTCCAGTAAGTAAATAAGAGAAAGGGAGCCACGATGTCTTACGAATTCATAAAATGTGAAGTTACCGACAACGGTGTGGCAAAGGTTTTACTTAACAGGCCTGAGAAACTTAATGCACTTAGTTTGCCTCTTCAGGCTGAACTCTATGAATGCCTGCAAGCAGCAGATGATGATCCGGCAGTGCGTGTAATAACACTGAGAGGTGCAGGTAGAGCTTTTTGTGCCGGTTACGACGTCACTCCTCCTCAAACAGATGAGGATCGTAGGGCTTCCGAAGAACGTAGGGGAAATATCCGACAAGATATGCACCGTCTCCGAAAAACTGCCCGACTCATGACGTCGGTATTTGATCTCAGCAAACCGGTAATTGCTGGTATACACGGTCATGTAATAGCGGGTGGGACGGATTTGGCCTTGCATTGCGATATGGTCATAGCAGCTGATGATGCCAATATTGGGTTTCCCCCCGTTCGTTCCATGGGGACGCCCCCAACCCATATGTGGACCTATATGGTCGGTCCTCAATGGGCAAAGTGGTTTATGCTCACTGGCGAGACTGTTTCTGGAAAGGAAGCCCAGGAAATGGGGTTGGTGCTTAAATCAGTACCGGCTGAAGGCTTAGATGCAGCTGTCGATGGTCTTGCCAACAAAATAGCGAAGATTCCGTGGGAAATGCTTGCAGCCAATAAAAGTATTGTAAATAAAGCACTAGATCTGATGGGGCGAAATATGATGCAAGTAATAGCAGCGGAGACAGATGCAGTGTCTCATCAATCCTCCATAGTCAGGGAGTTCAACAGGATCTCTAGTGAGGAAGGACTTAAAGCGGCTCTTGCATGGCGCGATGCACCCTTCCATGATGATTAAATTAGCGGACAAACAGACAAATTTTTGGATATGAGAGCGTCAGATTTGAAATTGGAACGAGCCGGTAAGAAACTTTTTGAAGAGTTTCAATCACGAGATGAATTCACGGTCATGACGGGGGAAGATTCTCCTTTGAACATAGAGGAGGCCTATGCTATTCAGGAAATCTATATGGACCTGAAAGCGAAAGATGCGGGTGGATATTGCGGGTATAAGATCGCCTATACGACAAAGGTTATGCAGGAACGTGTAGGTGCGACGGAACCGGTATATGGAAGGATACTGGCCAATGGCTTGAATCGATCTCCTACAGTTTTAAAGGCATCTGATTACGTACGAATCGGTGTCGAATGTGAGGTGGCGGTCACGCTGAACCGGGACCTTCCCTCGACGGAAGCACCTTTTTCAAGGAATAGAGTTTACGATTCAATTAGGCATATTTCGCTAGCATTTGAGATCATTGATGGAAGAACCTCTTTAGGGGGTCCATCGGTTCTTCAGTCAATAGCAACAAATATCAGTGGCGCAGGGGTTGTTCTTGGTGATCCAATCAATAACTGGGAGGAATTGGATATTCCTGGAGCTAAATGTGAACTTAAACTGAACCAGCAATTAGTCGGGACAGGCATGGGCTCCGATGTTAATGGGCACCCAGTGGAGCCTGTCACGTGGATATCTAATGCCCTGGCATCGAGAGGGAAGTCACTTCGGGAAGGTGATGTTGTTATAACTGGCAGTATGATTTCGCCTACGTTTCTAAAAGTTAATACTGAGGCTGTGACTTCAATGGACCATCTTGGTTCGGTCACCTTGAATATTAGATAGAAGCCAATTTTTCGTCATGTAGGCTCAGTAAAAGAGAAACCCTTACCTGATAACGTTGTTCATTCAACAATAGGAGTGGGCCATTTTCTGAAATTCGGTATAGATTTAAGCTGGCTATCTGGAAGGTGTTTCATGTCAAAGTCTTTCTCACCTATTCTTGATGTTCATAGGGACGTTTCTTACTGTGTTGGTGGGTTCGGTGAAGGGCTCGACCATCCCGAATGTGTGGCCTGGGGTTGTGATGGCTATGCATATGCCGGAGGAGAGGCAGGACAGATTTACCGGATTGATATTGAAAATGGAGTATTTGAACAATTTGCTGAAACGCCGGGATTTGTTGGAGGAATATGCCAGGACGGGTCACGAAACCTGTACGCCTGTAGTTCAGGTTCCGTGTTTCGAATAACCCCACAGGGCTTCGCGGAGGTCTACTCAAGAGGATCTGAATCAGTGGATATGACCACCCCCAATTACCCAGTGTTTGGCCCGGACGGCAGTCTGTATGTTTCTGATTCTGGAGAGTGGGGGCAAGATAATGGTCGTATATTTAGGGTTTCACCTACGGGTGAGACTGAAGTCTGGTCTGAGGATGTAAGAACTTTCCCAAATGGTCTAGCGATTTCACCAGGGGGAGATTTTCTATACGTTGCAGTAAGTTTAAATAAGCCGCGAATAGAGCGAATCTCAATAGCACCTGATGGTTCATCCGGTAATGTCGAAGGGGTTACGTTTGTTCCAGGAAGTGTTCCGGACGGCCTGGCTTTCGATAACAGGGGGGACCTTTACATTTCTTGTTATCGCCCCGACCGCATTTACAGACTGACATCTACCTATGGTCTCGAAATATTGGCTGACGATCTAGAAGGTACGCTTATGGCTGCACCCACCAATATAGCCTTTTGTGGCAATGATCGAAAGGATTTCCTTAGCGCCAATCTGGGTCGGTGGCATATTAGCAGGTACGACTTAAGCGAAATAGACAATCCCGAAGGTGCAGCCCTTAATTATCCGGCTTTAATGATATAAGGGGGAAGGAATGATAGATCTCACAGGTAAAAGAGCGATTGTTACTGGTGGTGCCCAAGGGGTAGGCGGTGGAATTACCAGACAGATGGCGAAGGCCGGAGCCAGGGTTTTGGTAGCAGATATAGATTATCCGACAGCCACAGAAACAGTTGATCTTATTAGAGAAGCGGGTGGCACGGCATCGGCTGTCAGAGTCGATGTCACATCCTATGATGATTTGAAGAGGATGATAGCCGAAGTGCAGTCGCTCTGGGGCGGGCTAGATATCCTCGTGAATAACGCCTATAACGCTGTTGAAGGACAACAAGGTGGAGCCATTGACGTGTCAGAGGAACGTTGGGAGCAAGATATTCGCGCTCTCGTTACTTCAGTCTATGCTGGTAGCAAGTATGCGATTCCAGTAATGATAAAGGGGGGTGGTGGTTCCATAGTAAATATATCCTCTGTTCATG
>ERZ651768.832-NODE-832-length-22851-cov-4.624440_pt1 | contig 22851 bp, 19 predicted proteins | sample MGYA00514754_ERZ651768 | MGnify/ENA metagenome assembly ERZ651768
TGAGGTTTGTATTAATGATGTAGATGATTGTTGTCAAGAAATTGAGTGGGAGTCTCCAGACTGTTAGTGTAAAACTTTCAAAAAAACGAGTTTGTCAATAATAATTAAATACACTTTATTTTATTAAATTGCGGGAAATTCCTGTTTTGAATAAACCTTTACTAATTATTTTATTTTTATTCTCATTTAATTTTCTTTCGGCACAGCAGTGGAAAGAAATGATTAATGATCCTTCAATAAATGTATATGAAGTAGTTGCTGAAGCAGAATCTTATTTTCAAAATATTGACAAAAATGCTAAAGGATCAGGATGGAAAGCTTACAATAGGTGGCTATATGAAAACGAGCCTAAGTTCTATCCCTCTGGTGATAGGAGCAATGTTGATCCATTTTTTGTATCAAAAGAATATTTAAAGAATAACATTCTACAAGAAAAGTCGCTTTTTGATAATGGCTGGGAAGAGTTAGGCCCTCATTATATTGAACAAGTAACAGGTCATTATGCGGTCGGCTTGGGAAGAGTTGAATCATTTTATGCAGATCCTAATGATTCTAATAGAATATATTTAGGATCAAGAAGTGGTGGGTTTTGGAAAACTATTGATGGAGGAAATACCTGGGTTAATACAACTGATTTTTTGTATGCAGCTGGTGTAAATACAATAGCAGTTTCACCTGAAAACTCAAATAATGTCCTTATAAATGTTAGAAATTCTAATAATGGTGTTACGCATGGAATTCACCAGTCTACTGATGGTGGAGATACATGGAATATAACAAATTTTAATCCTGAAAATCTATCTTGGGGTGGGTTAGGAACATACAATAGTATTTACAAGATTGCATATCATCCTACTATACCAGACTTAGTATTTATTGGCACATCAGAAGGTTTATTTCGTTCTACAGATAATTTAAATACGTGGATAAATTCAGCTACAGGAAATTCTTGGGAATGGGACTATGATTTTACTCAAATTAGTTTTCATCCAACAGATGAAAATATTGTATATGCTGCTACTTATAATGAGGATTCAAAAATATATATTTCTAATGATGGAGGATTAACTTTTAGTAAATCAAACACCATTGCTGGAAATTCAAGTAATATCAAATTATCAGTGTCTGCAGCCTGTTCAAATTGTGTTTATGTTGGTACTAGCGATGGTATATGGAAGTCAACAGATAGTGGCCAAAATTTTACTCTTATTTCTAATCCTGGAATTAGCAATTACGGAGCTTTTGCCGTGAGTGATGTTGATACCAATTATATGCTATTTGGTGATATAGACACACATATTAGCTCAGATGAAGGATTAACATTTAATCAAGCTACTTATTGGTCCAGTGGAAATCAGAATTATAATACTACAGGGACCTATGTGCATGCAGACATTAGAGGTTCTAGATCTGAAAATGGAGTGTTTTGGGTTAATACTGATGGATTTTTATGTAAAAGTTTAGACAATGGTACTACATGGCAAATATATGAGGGGCAATCGATTCGTGAAAATTATTGTCTTGGACTAAGTCAATCTAATCATGAAAGAACTATATCTGGTTCTCAAGATAATGGAACAAGTATTAAGACAGAAAATTCTTGGGTTGAATTTTATGGTGCTGATGGTATGGAAGGAATCATACATCCTTTGAATGATGACTGGATGATTGGAAGTTTTCAGTTTGGTGGAAAAAGAAGAACCAAAGATGGGGGAATTACTCAGGATGGAATTAACCCAAGCGGCCTTGATGGAGATTGGGTATCTCCTTTGTTATATGATCCTAATAACCAAATGAAAATTTTTGCTATGGATGATATAGTATATAGTAGTGATGATTTTGGTTCAACATGGACAGAATTAGGAACACCAAATTTTTCTGGTAATATATCAAAGGCAGCAATTGCTGAAAATAACTCAAATATCCTAGTTGTTTCTAATTATCAGGCAATTGAAAAATCTATTGATGGTGGATATACCTACACTAATATTAAAGGATCTCTTCCAAATCAATACATTACGGATATTGCTTTTGATCCTAATGACGATAATGTTATTGTAGTCACTTATGGAAATTACAATTATGACAATAATAAAGTATTTATTACAACGGATCAAGGGGGATCATGGCAGAATATAACTTATAATTTAGGTAATATGCCTGTAAGATCTGTAGTAATTGACCATACAGATGCTTCAACAATATATCTTGGCACTGAAATTGGGGTTTACAAAAAATCTATGTCAGGAAATTCTTGGACCTTATATAATCAAGACTTACCAAACATGTCAGTACTTGAATTAGAAATAATGTACGGATCAAATACACTTCGTGCAGCCACTTGGGGAAGAGGATTATGGGAATTTACTTTAGACGGTAGACAAAGTTTCCCAACAATATTAACTACTAGAATCACAAACCAACCTACAGATACTCAACCAAAAGTTGATATAGATCAGTTTGTAACATCAACTATTTCTTATGATGGAGTAATAGCAAATGCCTACATTCAATGGTCAACTGATATATCGAGTGTAGTAAATACTATTCCAATGACAAATACTTCTGGTATTACTTGGGTTAGTGATTCATCAATACCAAATCAAGCGGAAGGAACAAAAGTTTATTTTAAAGTCTTTGCTGAAGGAGACAATAATGATATTACGGAAACATACAGATATATGTATGAAGTTAAGGCCAATGTTCTTTGTACACCATCCATGAATTGTGACTATAATGATGGGTTTCAGTTAGTTCAAGTAGGCGATATAAATAATCCTTCAGGATGTGAAGGTTATGGAGATTTTATGGATTTATCAACTGATTTGGAGCAAGGGTCAAATAATCAGATGACTGTTACAACAGGCTATGGTGATCAGTATGTAAAAGTTTGGATAGATTACAATGATGATTTAGATTTTACCTCAGATGAGGTTGTTATAGATAACTATGTAATTGCACCTGGTCAGGCTGGTGGGTCATATACTGAAACAATTGATTTCGTAATTCCTGAAAATGCTGCTCTAGGAGAGCATATTTTAAGGGCTAAAGCTAACTGGAGTGCTGATGTTCCTGCAGATGCATGTACTGAAACAACCTATGGGGAAACAGAAGATTATATGGTAAACATTGTTGAATCGTCCTTAGGATTGATTGAAAATAATTTTCAGTATAAACCTTTAGTATATCCAAATCCTACTGTTGGAAATTTCTCAATTGATTTAGGAACTATTTATAATAATGTAACAATAACATTAACCGATATAAATGGAAGAATAATCCAATTCAAGAATACTCTAAATGGAAGATTCTTTGACTTAGAAATAGATAATTCATCAGGTATGTATCTTTTAATAGTTGAATCTGGAAAAAACAGAGCTGTAATTAAAATTATTAAGAATTAGAAGTTATAATTATTGGATATGAAAATTACCTCTAATTTTAAGTGCAGCAGCAATTATATCTACTCTAGAGATTATTCCTAAAATTCTATTTGAAAGCATTACTGGAAATCTTTTTCTTTTTAATCTTAAAAATTTTTCAGCGGCATCAAAAATTGTTTCATTAGGTGAAATATAATCTACATTTTTGGTCATATACTTTGAAACAGTAGTCCTTGACATTGGCATATTGAAATATTTACTATCAATAATTTGCTTCATTATATCTGTTTCTGATATAATACCAATTAATTTTCCAGACTTATTTATTACAGGAGCCCCAGATATCTTCTTTTCTAGTAAAACTCTTTTTACTTCAAATATAGAGTCTGATTTACGGAATGAAATTACTTCTTTAGACATATAATCTTTAACTAGAATATTTTGTAAAGATTTTCTAACTATTTTTTTAGATGGGCTCTTAAAGTTAATCACTGGCATAAACATAAAATACAAAAAAAAATTGAATTTACTTTTTAAATTGTTGATTATCAACATTTAACAACAAGAAATATTACAATTTTATATTCGTAATATTCAATTTTTTAACTATTCAATAAAAAATTTATTTTTTTCAAAAAAAAACCTATATTTATCATCCTTAATTAATAAAAACAAATCAGTTATGAAAAAAATTTTATTTCTTTTAATTACAGTTTTTACACTTTCGTGTAATCAAACTGATCAAAAAAAGTCTGAAGAAGCATCTTCTCATGAAAACATGATGGTTCTTCTAGTAAATTACGAATTACAGGACATGAGTCTTGAAGATCATGCAAAGCTTGGATCTGATGTTTCGCCAAATTTTAAACCAGAGAATGTTGATGGTCTTATTGGAAAGACTTTTATTGGAAATGTAGATGCTGGAGTTTTCGGTGGTGTATACTATTTTAAAAGTAAAGAATCTGTTGACACATATTTAGATTCTGAACTCTGGAAAGGAGTTGTTGCTCATCCAAACTTAGTGAATTTCACAACAGAAGTTTACGGAGTAGCTCCAATTACGGTATCTAATGGAATACCTGTTCTATAAATTATATTTAAAATTTTGATAAAAATATGGCTATTATTCGGGCCCCATTTCAGCTACTTTTTATTGCAATTGCATATTGGCATAGTAGGTAGAATAATACAATAAATTTCTACTGATTTTACTTCCCTGAAAAAAAAGCAGCAATTTAGTTGCTTAATTAACCATAAAAAATTATATTTGCGCTCATTTTAAAGCAATAAAAAAACTATACTATGGCAAAGGAAAAATTTGATCGTTCGAAACCGCACCTAAATATAGGTACAATTGGACACGTAGATCACGGAAAAACTACACTTACTGCTGCTATTACTTCTGTATTGGCAAATGCTGGTTTATCAGAGAAAAGAGAATTTGATTCAATTGATAATGCACCTGAAGAAAAAGAAAGAGGTATTACAATTAACACAGCTCACGTTGAGTATGCGACAGAAAATCGTCATTATGCACACGTTGATTGTCCTGGTCACGCCGACTATGTAAAGAATATGGTTACTGGTGCTGCCCAAATGGATGGAGCTATTCTTGTTGTTGCTGCAACAGATGGCCCAATGCCACAAACACGTGAGCACATCCTTTTAGGTCGTCAGGTTGGTATTCCTAGAATTGTTGTATTTATGAACAAAGTTGATATGGTTGATGACGAAGAGTTATTGGAACTAGTTGAAATGGAAATTCGTGAATTATTAACATTCTATGAATATGATGGAGATAATACTCCTGTTATAGCTGGGTCTGCATTAGGAGCTCTAAATGGTGAGCAAAAATGGGTTGATTCACTTATGGAATTAATGAAAAATGTTGATACATGGATTGAATTACCTAAGCGTGATGTTGAGAAGCCTTTCTTAATGCCTATTGAGGATGTTTTCTCAATTACAGGTAGAGGTACTGTAGCAACGGGTAGAATTGAAACAGGTGTTGCAAATACTAGTGATTCAGTTGATATCATTGGTATGGGAGCAGAGAAATTAACTTCTACTGTTACTGGTGTTGAAATGTTTAGAAAGATATTAGATAGAGGTGAAGCTGGTGATAATGTTGGTATTTTGTTAAGAGGTATTGAAAAAACTGATATTAGAAGAGGAATGGTGATTTGTAAGCAAGGATCTGTTACTCCACATAAGAAATTTAAGGCGGAAGTTTATATTTTAAAGAAAGAAGAAGGAGGAAGACATACTCCATTTCATAACAACTACAGGCCTCAGTTTTATGTCAGAACAACTGATGTTACAGGAACAATTGAATTACCATCTGGTGTTGAGATGGTTATGCCCGGAGATAATTTAACAATTAATGTTGAATTAATTGAGTCAATTGCAATGAGTGTTGGATTACGTTTTGCTATTCGTGAAGGTGGTAGAACAGTTGGTGCTGGACAGGTAACTGAGATCGTAGAATAATAAAATCCATAAATATTTAATGTTAAGGTATTTTGTTTTACTAACGAAATACCTTGATTTATGTTTACGGGTTTAGCTCAGTTGGTAGAGCACTGGTCTCCAAAACCAGGTGTCGGGAGTTCGAGTCTCTCAACCCGTGCAAGAAAAATAACATGTTAGGAATTTTAAAATATTTTAAAGAATCATACGGAGAACTAAAAAATCACGTTAGTTGGCCAAGCTTTAATGAAGGTTTAGAATTAACAGTATTAGTTGGAGTGTTTTCAATAATTTTTTCTTTGATCATATGGGCATTGGATAGTGTTTTTAGCAGAATTATTAAAGAATATTTTAATTTGATAAATTAATATCAATGGCAGAGAACAATTCAGAAAATAAGTGGTATGTTGTTAGAGCTGTTAGTGGCCAAGAAAACAAGATTAAAACCTATATTGAAAATGAAATTTCTAGATTAGGCATGAATAGTTTTGTAGAGGAAATTCTTGTTCCACAAGAAAAAGTTGTCCAAATAAGAAACGGAAAGAAGGTTACAAAAGATAAAACATATTTTCCTGGTTATATCATGATTAAAGCCAATCTGTCTGGAGAAATTCCACATATAATCAAATCTATAACAAATGTTATAGGTTTTTTAGGAGAAACTAAGGGTGGAGAGCCTATTCCTATGAGACAGGCTGAAGTAAATAGAATGCTAGGAAAAGTAGATGAATTGTCTCTTCAGGATGAATCAAATATTATTATTCCATTCACTCATGGTGAAAATGTTAAAGTTATTGATGGACCATTTAATGGATTTGATGCAACAATTGAAAAAATAAATGAAGAAAAAAGAAAACTTGAAGTAATGGTTAGAATTTTTGGGAGAAAAACTCCTTTGGAATTGAGCTATATGCAAGTTGAAAAGTTATAAAAATAAATGTTACAGAGACTTATGATTTTATTGCTTTCAAATTTAAAATCATAAAAACTTAATTAATATTATGCCAAAAGAAATAGGTAAAGTTATCAAGTTACAAGTTAGAGGTGGTGTTGCTAATCCTTCTCCTCCTGTAGGTCCTGCCTTAGGAGCAGCTGGTGTCAACATCATGGAATTTTGTAAGCAATTTAATTCAAGAACTCAGGATAAGCCTGGAAAGATATTGCCTGTAGTTATTACTATTTATAAGGATAAATCTTTTGAGTTTGTAATAAAAACTCCACCTGCAGCAGTTCAATTAAAGGAAGCTGCAAAAGTAAAAAAAGGATCTGGAGAGCCTAATATTAATAAAGTTTCAAAAGTATCTTGGGATCAGATAAAGAAAATTGCTGAGGATAAAATGGTAGATTTAAATGCATTTACCGTTAAATCAGGAATGAAAATGATTGCTGGTACTGCAAGATCAATGGGAATAAATGTTAAAGGAGGGCAACCACCTAAATAATTTGAATTTAGAATGAGCAAATTAACAAAAAACAGAAAATCTGTAATTGAAAAAATTGATAATAGTGAACTATATTCATTAGAAGAGGCATGTACCCTATTAAAGGATATAACTACTACAAAATTTGATAGTTCAGTAGATTTAGCTATTAGGTTAGGAGTTGATCCCAAAAAAGCTAATGAAATGATTAGAGGAGTTGTTTCTTTGCCTCATGGTACAGGTAAAGATGTGAAAGTTTTAGCTTTGGTTACACCAGATAAGGAAGATGAAGCAAAAAAAGCAGGTGCAGATTATGTAGGTTTAAATGAATATATAGAGAAAATAAAAAAGGGATGGACTGATGTAGATGTTATAGTTACAATGCCTAGTGTTATGGGTAAGTTGGGCCCATTGGGTCGTGTATTAGGCCCAAGAGGCTTAATGCCAAACCCAAAAACTGGAACTGTAACTATGGATATTGGTAAGGCTGTTTCCGATGTTAAATCAGGTAAAATAGATTTTAAGGTTGATAAAGCTGGAATTATTCATGCTGCTGTTGGGAAAGTTTCTTTTGCTGCTGATAAAATAGCTGGAAATGCCAATGAATTAATTCAAACAATAATTAAGCTTAAGCCAAATTCATCCAAGGGAACTTATTTGAAGAGTATTTATATTTCTTCAACTATGAGTCCAAGTTTAGCAATAGACCCAAAAATTTAGAATTGAATTATGACAAGAGAAGAAAAATCTAAAGCAATTACTGAGATAAAAGATGTGTTATCTCAAAATGGGATTATTTATTTGACGGATATTTCTGGACTTAATTCTATAGAAACATCTAATTTAAGAAGACTATGCTTTAAATCAGGAGTTAAACTTGAAGTAATGAAGAATACACTTCTTGAACAAGCAATGACAGCTTCGGATAAAGATTTTGGCGATCTTTTAGAAACTCTTAAAGGAAATACTTCAATAATGTTATCTGATGTTGGAAATGCTCCAGCAAAGGTTATTAAAGATTTTAGAAAGAAATCTGAAAGACCTATTTTAAAGGGTGCAATTATTGAAAATGACATATACTTGGGTGATGAACAATTAGAACTTTTATCCTCAATAAAATCAAAAGAAGAGATTATTGGAGAAATAGTTATATTATTACAATCACCAGTAAGAAATATTATTTCAGCATTAAAATCTAGTAGTAGCAAATTATCAGGAATTATTCAGACTCTGTCTAATAGAGAAGAAAAATCATCTGATAAGCAGGCTTCTACCGAGGCACCTACTGAGGAGGCTTCTACCGAGGCACCTACTGAGGAGGCTTCTACCGAGGCACCTACTGAGGAGGCTTCTACTGAGGTAGCACCTACTGAGGATGACTCTGAAGAAACGAATAAGGAAGAAAATTAAATATTAACAAAAATTACATAAAAATAGAAAAATGGCAAATTTAAAAACATTCGCAGAAAAGTTAGTTAACTTATCAGTAAAAGAGGTAAGTGAATTAGCTGATATTTTAAAAGATGAATACGGAATAGAACCAGCCGCAACGGCTGTAGCAGCTCCTACTGGTGGAGCAGCTGCAGGTGATGCTGCTGCTGGAGATGAAGGCAAATCAGAATTTGATGTGATTCTTAAAACAGCTGGAGGTTCAAAGCTTGCTGTAGTTAAACTGGTTAAAGAACTAACTGGTTTAGGTTTAAAAGATGCTAAGGAATTAGTAGATGGAGCACCTAAGACTGTAAAGGAAGCTGTTGGCAAGGATGAAGCTGAAGGAATGAAAAAATCATTAGAAGAAGCTGGTGCTGAGGTTGAACTTAAATAAGTTCAACATATAAAAGTTCATAGGCATAGATGTTAAGATAAATTCTTAACATCTATGCCTATTCGTGCTTAAAGATAAACGTAACATATTTTAAAATTTAAACTTATATAAATAGATGTCATCAAAAAGAGCAGAAAGAGTTAATTTTTCATCAATAAAAAACTCAATTAATTATCCTGACTTCTTAGATATTCAGATTAAATCATTTAAAGACTTTTTTCAATTAGAAACTAAGTCTGAGGAAAGAGAAAATGAAGGTTTATATAATACCTTTATGGATAATTTTCCAATTTCTGATACTAGAAATCAATTTGTGTTAGAATTTATAGATTATTTTGTTGATCCTCCTAGATATAATCTTCAAGAATGTATTGAAAGAGGCTTAACTTATAGTGTACCATTAAAGGCAAGATTAAAATTGTATTGTACTGATCCGGAACATGAAGATTTTGAAACAATTGTTCAAGATGTGTACTTGGGTACTATTCCTTACATGACACCAAGTGGGACATTTTGTATAAATGGTGCTGAAAGGGTTGTTGTTTCACAATTACATAGATCCCCTGGTGTATTTTTTGGACAATCATTTCATGCAAATGGAACTAAATTATACTCTGCTCGTGTAATTCCATTTAAAGGATCATGGATTGAATTTGCTACAGACATAAACAGCGTCATGTACGCATATATTGATAGAAAGAAAAAATTACCTGTAACTACCTTATTTAGGGCAATAGGATATGAAAGAGATAAGGATATTCTCGAAATATTTGATTTAGCTGAAGAAATCAAGGTTTCTAAAAATAATTTAAAAAAGTATTATGGCAGAAAATTAGCTGCCCGTGTTTTAAATACTTGGCATGAGGATTTTGTAGATGAAGATACTGGAGAGGTTGTTTCAATTGAAAGGAATGAAGTTTTACTTGATAGAGACACTGAAATTGACAAGGAAAATGTTCAACAAATTATAGAAGCTGAAATTAAGACAGTTTTAATTCACAAGGAGAGTAATCAAAAAGGTGAATATGCAATTATTCACAATACTCTCCAAAAAGATCCTACAAATTCAGAAAAAGAAGCAGTTGAACATATTTACAGACAACTGAGAAATGCTGAGCCTCCAGATGAAGAAACAGCTAGAGGAATTATTGATAAGTTATTTTTTAGTGATCAAAGATATAAATTAGGCGAGGTTGGTCGATATAGAATGAACAAAAAATTAGGACTTGATATTGGCATGGACAATCAAGTTTTAACTACTGAGGATATCATAACAATAATAAAGTATTTGATTGAATTAATAAATTCTAAGGCTGAGATAGATGATATAGATCATTTATCTAATAGAAGAGTAAGAACTGTAGGAGAACAATTATCTACTCAGTTTGGTGTTGGATTAGCAAGAATGGCAAGAACTATAAGGGAAAGAATGAATGTAAGAGATAATGAGGTCTTTACTCCAATAGATCTGATAAATGCAAAAACTCTTTCTTCTGTTATAAATACATTTTTTGGAACAAATCAATTGTCTCAGTTTATGGATCAAACTAATCCATTAGCAGAGATTACTCATAAGAGAAGATTATCTGCATTAGGACCAGGAGGTCTTTCTAGGGAACGAGCTGGTTTTGAAGTTAGAGACGTTCATTACACACATTATGGAAGACTTTGTCCAATTGAAACACCAGAAGGACCTAATATTGGATTAATCTCTTCACTTAGTGTATTTGCTAAGATCAATGGTATGGGATTCATTGAAACTCCTTACAGAAAGGTTAATAATAGAAAAGTTGATATAAAATCAGAACCTGTTTATTTAAGTGCTGAAGAAGAAGAAGAGAAGTTGATTGCACAATCAAATGTTCAGATTGATAAAAAAGGTAAGATTGTTGATGACATGATAATTGCAAGAATGGAAGGTGATTTTCCTGTAATCGAATCTAATAAAGTTCATTATACCGATGTAGCTCCAAATCAAATTGCTTCCATATCCGCTTCTTTAATACCTTTTTTAGAACATGATGATGCCAATAGAGCATTAATGGGATCAAATATGATGAGGCAAGCAGTTCCATTACTTTTGCCAGAATCACCAATAGTTGGTACTGGTCTTGAAAGACAAGTAGCATCAGACTCAAGGATTCTTATTAATGCAGAAGATAATGGGAGAGTTGATTATGTTGATTCTGATAAAATTATTATAACCTATAGTAGAAATCAAGAGCAAATGTTGACAAGTTTTGATTCAGGAACTATAACATATAATCTAACAAAATTTAAGAAAACAAATCAGGGAACCTGTGTTAATCTTAAACCGATTGTTTCTAAAGGTGATAAGGTAGTTAAAGGTCAAGTTTTATGTGAAGGTTATGCTACAAATGATGGAGAATTAGCTTTGGGTAGAAACATTAAAGTTGCATTTATGCCATGGAAAGGGTATAATTTTGAAGATGCAATTGTTATTTCAGAAAAAGTTGTAAGAGATGATATTTTTACATCAATTCATATTGATGAATATTCAATTGAAGTAAGAGACACAAAATTAGGAAATGAAGAGTTAACTAATGATATACCAAATGTATCTGAAGAAGCCACCAAAGATTTGGATGAAAATGGTATGATTAGGATTGGAGCTGAAATTAAGCCTGGAGATATATTAATTGGAAAAATTACTCCAAAAGGTGAAAGTGATCCTACCCCAGAGGAAAAACTCCTTAGAGCAATATTTGGAGATAAAGCAGGAGATGTTAAAGATGCTTCTTTAAAAGCACCACCTTCATTAAATGGTATAGTAATTGACAAGAAACTTTTTGCAAGGGCAATAAAAGATAAAAGAAAAAGACTACAAGATAAAGATGATATAAAAGAATTAGAGAGGATTTATGATGAAAAATTTGAAGACTTAAGAAAAGTTTTAGTTAAAAAATTATTTAAAGTACTATCTGGGAAAACATCACAAGGGATATTCAATGATTTAGGAGAAGAAATCTTTCCTAAGGGAAAGAAATTTACATTAAAGATGTTAAATACTGCTGATGATTACGCTCATTTAGTTGCAGGAAAATGGTCTGGAGATGCTAAAACAAATACTACTGTCTCTCATATTATCCATAATTATAAGATTAAAGAAAATGATCTTCAAGGATCATTGAGAAGAGAAAAATTTACAATTTCTGTTGGGGATGAATTACCACCAGGAATTATAAAATTAGCTAAGGTATATATAGCCAAGAAGAGAAAATTAAAGGTTGGAGATAAAATGGCAGGGAGACATGGAAACAAAGGTATTGTAGCCAAAATTGTAAGAGAAGAAGATATGCCATTCTTAGAAGATGGAACCCCTGTAGATATAGTTTTAAATCCACTTGGAGTTCCTTCAAGAATGAATATAGGTCAGATTTATGAAACAGTTCTAGGATGGGCAGGAAAGAATCTTGATAAGAAGTATTCAACTCCAATTTTTGATGGAGCTTCATTAGATGAAATTAATGAAATCACTAGTAAGGCTGGTGTTCCTAAATTTGGTCACACTTATTTATATGATGGTGGAAGTGGTGAAAAATTTGATCAAGCAGCTACTGTTGGAGTTATATATATGTTAAAACTAGGGCATATGGTTGATGATAAGATGCATTCAAGATCAATTGGTCCATATTCTCTTATTACTCAACAACCACTAGGAGGTAAAGCGCAATTTGGTGGACAGAGATTTGGAGAGATGGAAGTATGGGCATTAGAAGCATATGGAGCATCAAGTACTTTAAGAGAAATATTAACAGTTAAATCTGATGATGTTGTAGGAAGAGCTAAAACTTATGAATCTATAGTTAAGGGTGATTCTATGCCAAATCCTGGACTGCCAGAATCATTTAATGTATTAATGCATGAGCTTAAGGGACTAGCATTAGATATAAGATTAGAAGAATAAGTTATTAATAATAATTATCATTCATTTATTATGGCAAGAAAACAAGACAAAAAAGCTTTGAAATTTAATAAGATTTCTATAGGACTTGGATCACCTGAGTCAATTCTAGCTGCTTCAAGGGGAGAGGTTTTGAAACCAGAAACTATAAATTACAGGACACATAAGCCTGAAAGAGATGGTCTATTTTGTGAAAGAATTTTCGGACCTGTTAAGGATTTTGAATGTGCATGTGGAAAATATAAAAGAATAAGATATAAAGGAATAGTTTGTGATAGATGTGGTGTTGAAGTTACTGAGAAAAAGGTAAGAAGAGATCGAGTTGGTCATATAAATCTTGTTGTTCCTGTAGCCCATATCTGGTATTTTAGATCACTTCCTAATAAGATAGGTTATTTACTTGGATTGCCTTCGAAGAAACTAGATATGATTATATATTACGAGAGATATGTAGTTATTCAACCTGGTATTGCTGTAAATATTGAAGGAGAGCCTGTTAGTAAGATGGATTTTTTAACAGAGGAAGAGTATTTAAATATTTTAGAGACATTACCTTCAGAAAACATGTATTTAGATGATGAGGATCCAGAAAAATTTATTGCAAAAATGGGAGCAGAGTGTCTTATTGATCTACTTTCCAGAATTGATTTGCTTGAGCTTTCTTACGAATTAAGAGATAAGGCAAATAATGAAACTTCTAAACAAAGAAAGACTGAAGCATTAAAGAGACTTCAAGTAGTTGAATCATTTAAAGAAGGGAATCTAAATAGAGAGAATTTGCCTGAGTGGATGATAATGAAGGCTGTTCCAGTAATTCCCCCAGAACTAAGGCCATTAGTTCCACTTGATGGAGGTAGATTTGCCACCTCAGATTTAAATGATCTTTATAGAAGAGTAATCATAAGGAATAATAGATTAAAAAGATTAATTGAGATTAAGGCCCCTGAAGTTATTTTGAGAAATGAAAAGAGAATGCTTCAAGAATCAGTTGATTCTTTATTTGATAATACAAGGAAATCATCTGCTGTAAAAACTGAGTCAAATAGACCATTAAAATCACTTTCAGATTCATTGAAAGGAAAGCAAGGTAGATTCAGACAAAATTTATTAGGTAAACGTGTTGATTATTCTGCAAGGTCAGTTATTGTTGTTGGACCTGACTTAAAATTATTCGAATGTGGACTACCTAAGGATATGGCTGCAGAACTATATAAGCCTTTTATTATTAGAAAGTTAATGGAAAGAGGAATAGTAAAAACTGTAAAATCTGCAAGAAAAATTATTGATAGAAGAGATCCAGTTGTTTGGGATATTCTGGAAAATGTTTTAAAGGGGCACCCTGTATTATTAAATAGGGCACCTACATTACACAGATTGGGAATACAAGCATTTCAGCCAAAATTAATTGAAGGGAAAGCTATACAATTGCATCCGCTAGTATGTACAGCATTTAATGCTGATTTTGATGGAGATCAGATGGCAGTGCACCTCCCGCTTGGGCCAGAAGCAATTCTTGAAGCTCAACTCTTAATGTTAGCATCTCATAATATTTTGAATCCTGCTAATGGTTCTCCAATTACTGTTCCATCCCAAGATATGGTTTTAGGTTTATATTATATGACAAAACTAAAAATATCAGATAAAGAAGTTAATGTAATTGGCGAAGGTTTAACTTTTTATTCACCAGATGAGGTAATTATTGCATATAATGAAAGCAAAGTAGATTTAAATGCCTCTATAAAAGTAAAGACATTTGATTATAATGATGACAAAACAGAACTTGTTAATAAAATTATTGAAACAACTGTTGGTAGGGTTTTATTTAATGAAAAAGTACCAGAAAAAGCGGGATATATAAATGAAGTATTAACAAAAAAATCATTAAGAGATATTATTGGAAGAATTTTGAAAGAAACTAATGTCCCTGAAACAGCAGTATTTTTAGATGATATTAAAACACTTGGTTATAAATTTGCATTTGAAGGAGGCTTATCATTTAGTTTGGGAGATATAATTATTCCTAATGAGAAATATGAGATGATCAATAAAGCAAATAAACAGGTTGATGGAATTAGATCTAATTACAATATGGGTTTAATTACAAACAATGAGAGATATAATCAGGTTATTGATATATGGACTTCAACAAATGCAGAATTAACTGAGCTCTCTATGAAGAGAATTAGAGAAGATCAGCAAGGATTTAATTCTGTATATATGATGTTAGATTCAGGAGCTAGAGGGTCTAAAGAACAAATTAGACAGCTTTCAGGAATGAGAGGTCTTATGGCAAAACCAAAAAAATCAACTGCTGGCGGAGGTGAAATTATTGAAAATCCAATATTGTCAAATTTTAAAGAAGGTTTGTCAATTTTAGAATATTTTATATCAACGCACGGCGCTAGAAAAGGTCTTGCAGATACTGCATTAAAAACAGCAGATGCTGGATATCTAACTCGTAGGCTTGTTGATGTTTCTCAAGATGTTATAATTACAGAAGATGATTGTGGAACCTTAAGGGGTATTAATGTAGCTCCTTTAAAAAAGAATGAGGAAGTAGTAGAAAAATTAGAAGAAAGAATTGTAGGTAGAACAGCGTTACATGACATCTATAATCCAATAAATTCTGACTTAATTGTACCTTCAGGTGATCTTATAAGTGATGAAATTGCTACTGTAATAGAAAATTCTACAATTGATAATATTGAAGTTAGATCTGCTTTGACTTGTGAATCTAAAAAAGGAATATGTGCAAAATGTTATGGAAGAAATTTGGCAACAGGAAAAATGGTGCAAATTGGAGAAGCTGTTGGTGTAGTTGCTGCACAGTCAATTGGTGAACCAGGAACACAGCTGACCCTAAGAACATTCCATGTTGGGGGTATAGCTGGAAATATATCTGAGGAAAATAGTCTTATTTCTAGATATAACGGTAAAGCTGAAATAGAAGATTTAAAGACAGTTAAGGGAACTGATAGTGAAGGCAATAATATTAATATTGTGGTTTCAAGATCATCGGAATTAAAGATAATTGATATTGCTACGGGACTAGTTTTAACTAATAATAACATTCCTTATGGTTCTACCATATTTATTAAGAATAGACAAAAAATTAAAAAGGACACATTAATATGTCAATGGGATCCTTACAATGGAGTAATTATTGCTGATTTTTCTGGTAAGATTCAGTATGAAAATATTGAACAGAGTATAACATATGAAGTTGAGATTGATGAACAAACTGGTTTTCAAGAAAAAGTAATAATTGAATCTAGAAATAAAAAAATAATACCAACAATTCATGTAAAAAACAAAAAAGATGAAATAATTAGATCTTATAATTTACCTGTTGGAGCTCATTTGATGGTAGACGACAACGAATCAATAAACCTTGGAAAAATATTAGTTAAGATACCTAGAAAATCTGCTAAAACAGGTGATATTACGGGAGGTCTTCCTAGAGTAACAGAATTGTTTGAAGCTAGAAATCCATCTAATCCTGCTGTAGTTAGCGCAGTTGATGGTGTTGTTTCATTTGGAAAAATTAAGCGTGGTAATAGAGAAATTATTATTGAATCTAAAACTGGTGAAATAAGAAAATATCTGATTAAGCTCTCTAATCAAATCCTTGTACAAGAAAATGATTATGTAAAAGCTGGAACACCTATGTCTGAAGGATCTACAACTCCAAATGATATATTAAATATTAAGGGACCTTCTGCTGTTCAACAATATTTAGTAAATGAGGTTCAGGAAGTATATAGGCTCCAAGGTGTAAAAATTAATGATAAGCACTTTGAGGTAGTTGTAAGGCAAATGATGCGAAAAGTAAAAATTCAAGATTCAGGTGATACTGTTTTCTTAGAAGATCAATTAGTTCATAAATCTGACTTTATTGATGAAAATGACATTATATATGGTAAAAAATTAGTCGAGGATTCGGGTGATTCAGAGAATTATAAAGTAGGCCAAATAATATCTAGTAGAGAATTTAGAGATGAGAATTCAATACTAAAAAGAGAAGATAAAAAGGAGCTTCTTGCAAGAGACGCTAAACCAGCAACTGCAGCACCTATTTTACAAGGTATTACAAAAGCTTCACTTCAAACAAAATCTTTTATTTCAGCTGCATCATTCCAAGAAACAACAAAAGTACTTAATGAATCTGCTGTAAATGCTAGAGTTGACAATCTCGATGGACTTAAGGAAAATGTAATTGTAGGTCATAAAATTCCTGCAGGTACAGGTCTTAGAAAATATGATGATATATTAGTAGGTTCAAATGAAGCATATAATGAATTAATTGATTCAAAACTTGAATCTGAAGAAGAAGTTAATACTAATTAATAAAAAAATTATGAGTCCAGAGAAAAAAAATTCAAAGCAAAAAATCAATATTGAAATTGATGAAAAGGTTTCTGAAGGAATCTATTCTAATCTTGCAATTATAAACCATTCAGTTTCAGAATTTGTAATTGATTTTATTTCTATAATGCCAGGTACTGCCAAAAATAAAGTAAAGTCTAGAATTATTATTACCCCTCAACATGCAAAAAAATTGTCAAAAGCCTTAAATGATAATATTGATAGATTTGAAGAGAATTTTGGATCTATAAAGGATTATGAGAACCCTAATGTTCAACTAAATTTTGGTCCAGCAGGAAAAGCTTAGCGTATTGGTTATTAAACTTTCTTTGGTATTTTTGTCATATTATGATTGATGATTTTGTTATTCTTGTCGATAAAAATGACAAAAAAATAGGTTTAATGCCAAAAATGGAAGCTCACAAAAAAGGAGCTTTGCATCGAGCTTTTTCAATTTTTATTTTTAATGACAAAAACGAATTAATGCTTCAAAAAAGAAATAAAAACAAGTATCATTCACCTGGATTATGGACAAATACTTGTTGTAGTCATCAAAGGGATAAGGAATCTAATACTAGTGCCGGTAAAAGAAGACTTTTAGATGAAATGGGTTTCTGTGTTGAACTAAATGAGATAGGTTCATTCATATATAATATTGGATTTGATAATGGTTTAATCGAACATGAATTAGATTACATATTGGTTGGAAAATACAACGGTAATGTTAAAATAAATCCTGATGAAGTAGACGAGTGGAAATGGTTGAGTTTAGATAACATAAAAGATGGTATAAAAATAAGACCTGATAATTATACTGAATGGTTTAAAATAATTATAAACGATTATTACGATCAGTTAAAAAATTTTAAATGAAGTTAACAGTTAGTAGAAAAGCACATTTTAATGCAGCTCATAGGCTTTTTAATAATAAGTGGTCAAAGGAGAAAAATGATCAAGTCTTTGGAAAATGTAATAATCCAAATTTCCATGGACATAATTATGAGTTAATTGTAAGTGTGACAGGTGAAATTGATTCTGATACTGGATATGTTATTGATATGACATTATTAAAAAGAATTATTAAAGAAGAAGTAGAAGATAATTTAGATCATAAAAATCTAAATTTAGATGTAAAAGAATTTAAATCAATAAATCCTACGGCTGAGAATATTTGTATTTTTATATATAATAAAATTAAAGCAAAATTAGATTCAAACTTAAGTTTGGAAATTACACTTTATGAAACCCCAAGAAATTTTGTAAAATATTCTGGTAGTTGAAAGATAATATAGGTATATATAGCAAGATAAAAGAAGAAATAGACACATTAGGATTTAAAGTTATAGACTTTGATTTTGATAGGCCTTGGGGAGGATTTCTAGTGATTGATGAGAAGCAGACATCATTATTCATGTCTACTTTTTTTAATGACATAAATATTAATCTTTCTAACGATACAAGATTAAGCCCAAAAATTCTAATCGTTAATCCTAAATCTAGATTATCATGGCAATACCATTTTAGAAGAAAAGAAATTTGGAAAATATATAGAGGGCCTGTGGGTGTGATAAGATCAAAAAATGATATTGAAAATCCAATGGATATTCATAAGATGGGTGATGTAATTACTTTTGATACTCAGGAAAGGCATAGGCTCATTGGATTAGATAATATTGGAGTTGTAGCTGAAATATGGCAACACATTGATATAGATAATCCTTCTGATGAAAATGATATTGTAAGGCTTAAGGATGACTACAATAGAAAATAGTTTTCGATATATTACTTCTCTAAAATTTTCTTCAATTCTATACCATATTTTGAATCAGAAATTTCTTTATTATAAGAATTGTAAATTTTAGTTAAATAATCTGACTGAATCTCTTGGTTGTACTTTAATGCTAGGTAAGGAGAAATTATTTCTTCTTTTTTATTTGTTATATAGTTTATAATAAACAGTATTTTTCTTTTATAATTTTTTTCTCTTAGTATTGAAATAGAGTCAATTTCTTTTTGATTACCTTTTATTGACTCTTGAATTTGATGATCTAATAAATCTATATCTTCTTCTTCAAATTTTATCAGATATGAATTAAATTCATCTAGATTTGATTGTTGTTTAGAACCAAAAAATTTTGCATCAAACTGAAATCTTTTATTGCTTGTATTTAACCTCATTTTACCAGTTTCAGCAAAAAATTCTATTTCATTAACATTGGATTCTCCAAATCTTAACGTTAAAATTTGAGGTTCTTTAATATAGCTCTTTAACAAGAATGAGGATGAGTAGTCAATTCCAGTTGAATCTAGAATAATTTCTTCGTCATTATTATTTGATTCTATTAAGTAAATTGTACCATTTTCAAGACCATGAATTTTTCCACTTAATTCAAAATTTTCCTGATTAATATTACAGGAAAATACTAGCAATAATAATATTGAATATTTTTTCATTTTCTAGAAATCAAGCCAATAAGTTAGCTTTAGATTTAGGGATCTGTTTTTAACTCTTGGAATAAATATACTATGATCCCTGTCTTCAGTATAATAATTGTCATTATATACTAGGAATAGATCAGACAGTGGAGCAAATCGCCATTGTAATCTTGTGTTTAAACTTAAATTTTCTCTTTGATTACTATATTGTACAAGTGTTGCCCAATATAAATTTTTTGTAAATGTGAATTCAAATCTTGGAGCAATTAAAATTATATCAGCACTTGGATAAGGATCTGGCAGTTTGATTCTATCATAATTAATTTCTATTGAACTAGTAAATTTTGGTTGGATTCTATAAGAAAACATTAATTCTGTAGAAAGTTCAGACCCATTATAAAATTTACCAAATGATTGTTCAACTCTGTATGTAAATTCATTTGATGAAAAATAATTATTATACTCTAATTCAAAATTTGTATAATGATATTCACTATTTGCTGGTAGAGGAATACTATTTTCACTTCTAGTAGGATCAAAATCATCATACAAATAAGTATATTGATTTCTCATTGTTAAATTAAAACTATCTCCACTATTGAATTGCCCCTCCCATCTTGAAATAATAAAATAGTCTGAGAGTTGATAATTTAATTCAGGCCTCCAAATTATTACTGGAGTTACTTCGATCCCATGGCTTTGTAATTTTTTATTTTCTGGCCAAAATTTATATCCTATATTTGGATTTAGTTTTAAAATTCCTGTTCTTTTTATAAAACCTAAATCAGATCTATAATTATCTCCCACATATAGTCCACTTACTCTAAAAGTTAGGTTTTTTGAATTATAGCTAGTCTTTATTCCCATTGAAAAATCTTTATTATTTTCAGAAGGGGAGAAAGATTTATGAAAATAATATTTTCCCGTCCATTTGCTATCTTTTGATGCAAGATTATAATCTATTCCAAGTACTCTATTGTATTCTTCATTTTCACCCAAAAATTCGTAATCTTTTGTTGCTTGCCTATTGATAAACATAAAGCTAATATTGGATCTATTAAATACCTTATGTTGAAGTGCTACAATAGCATTATTTGTTGCTGCTATTTCATTATCTAGATCTTCTTCAGTTTGCATATTTAATATTCCTATTCTAAAATCACTATTTATTTTTCCACTTAGCCTTAGTCCAGCAAGTATTTTATTTTGAATATTATTTCCATCCAAATCTTTTGCAATACCTATCCTTCTTGAGAAAAAAGGATTTGCATCTCTTTTATCTCCAAAGCTTGCAAATAGATCGCTGTTCTCAATAAAAAATTGTCTTTTCTCTGGCAATGAGACTTCATATCTACTTAAATTGGTTATTTGTTGATCAACTTCTACTTGAGAAAAATCAGGATTTAGAGTCAGATCCAATGTTAATGAGTTATCTATAGTTAGTTTTGCATCTCCTCCAAATTCTAAATCATTTCCAGATATATTTTTTTCATAATCATTGTAAGTGATACCATTTATATATGGAATTATAGATTTTTTAGCTTTCGATTTTCCTAAGGGTTTTTCAAAGTACATATCACCCATAAAAGCTAAATTTGAAAATTCTTGATTTTTTGGTACTTGATGCCAAAGATTCCAAGCCTTATTCTTTGTGTTTCTTTGGTAGGCACCAACCCTCCATTTCGTTTCTCCTTCTCTATACTTAAATACATTAAATGGAATTTTCCATTCAGTTATATAATAATTATCATAGATTTTTGATTCACAAGCCCATTTGACATCCCAGGTCATATCCCAAGAATTTCTTATATCTACTCCACCATTGAACATTAACATATCTCTTTGAACTCCTATGTGGTTACTTCCAATTACAAAAGCATTGGTTGCATCATTAAAAGTGTCAAAAATCATGGTTATATTGTCTGAGCTAGGGGCTTGAAAATCTCTTTTTAAGGAGTTGACTTTCAATTCTTTAGGATTGGCCATTACTTTAATTCCAACATATAAAAAATCTTCGTCATGCATTAATTTTATTTCAGCTGGATTTTTTGAATCTGCAGAATAATCTGGAAAGTATTCGTAGAAACCTGATGCTGTTCTAGCTAAAGCCCAGTCTGGCTCATCCAGGATGCCATCAGCTGTAATTGTATTATCTGTATATTTTACAAATATTTCTTTCTTTTCTGACTGAGATAATGAAAAATTAAAGAAAAAAAGCAGTAGGAAAGTAATTAATAGCGTGCGCTGCATAGATCAAAATTTGTACAAAAATAGTCAATTAATTTTATATATATATTTGTATTAATGATATTAAGAAGCATCTATATAATTTTATTATTTTTCATTTGTAGTTGTAGTGATTTGCCAAGTGGCTTTATATATATTAATGATATTGATAAGACTATTCAAACTGATTTAAGATATTCTACCAAAGACAATTTTACAGGAAGAATTGTTGATGGTTATAAGTCAAATAGAGCCATAATAAGTTATGATGCAGCAAAATCTCTTGTCCAAGTTCAGAATGAATTAAGGAAGAGAAATTTATCTTTAAAAATTTTTGATGCATATAGACCTCAGAGGTCTGTAAATTATTTTATTAATTGGTCTAAGGATCTTTCAGACACAATAAATAAAATAATTTATTATCCTAAAATTAATAAATCTCAACTTTTTCCTATGGGATATATTGCAGAAAGATCAGGCCATTCAAGAGGAAGTACTGTTGATTTAACTATTGTAAACAACAAAACAAATAAAGAATTAGATATGGGAACTCCATATGATTTCTTCGGCCCAGAGTCTTCTACAGATTTCAGTAATATTACTGACAAGCAAAGGTCTAATAGAATTTTGCTACTTGAAGCTATGACTAAAAATGGATTTAAAAATTATCCTAAGGAGTGGTGGCACTATACTCTTGAGCTAGAACCCTTCAATCATTATTTCAATTTCGTAATAGAATAATTATCGTTTAAGGCTAAAGTGCCCTTTAAAGGTTTTAATCAGGGTTTCTTCTTCTCCATA
>ERZ651768.835-NODE-835-length-22782-cov-7.007443_pt1 | contig 22782 bp, 16 predicted proteins | sample MGYA00514754_ERZ651768 | MGnify/ENA metagenome assembly ERZ651768
TGGACATTCATAAAATTTACGAAAATTCCCTGGGCGGTTTCTGGACGCAGATACGTGATTTCCCCCGAATCCTCTACTGGCCCGATAGTTGTTTTAAACATGAGATTAAACTGGCGGGGTTCCGTCCAGTCTTTTTTCCCGCACCTTTCACAGGGTTTGTTGAGATCAACATGATCTGCCCTGTAACGGGCTTTACAATTTTTGCAGTCAACTAGAGGATCGTGAAAATTTGAAACATGACCGCTTGCTTCCCACGTTTTTGGATGCATAAGTATGGCAGCATCCATACCCACGACATTTTCCCGAGAAGTAACAACATCGTGCCACCAGAAGTCCTTGATTTTTTGCTTCATTTCTACGCCATATGGTCCGTAATCCCAAGTGGAGCCCAAGCCTCCGTAAATCTCGGAACTCTGAAAAATGAAACCGCGTCGTTTACACAATGAAACGATATTTTCAATTGATTTTAAATCCATAAAATGCCTTTTAACTCAACAATAAAATATTCACACAGAATAAATCATTTTGATTTTTTTCTTCTTCTCTTTTTTGGAGGCGCTGTACGTCTTTTATTGATCAGTTCTGTAGCTTCTTCCAGTGAAAGAGTATCAGGATTCGATTCCTTTGGTATGGATGCATTGACTTTTCCGTCTGTGATATACGGTCCATACCTTCCATCCTTGAGTATAAGGGCTTCTCCAGTTTCAGGATGAGTCCCAACTGTCTTGAGTTCCACAGATCCTTTTTTCTTTTTGGCAAGGAGCGGAAGCGCTTCATCAAGCGTTACGGTAAGCGGGGATAACGGCGGAAACAGCTTTGCGTTGGTTGTCCCACTTTTGATATAGGGGCCATACCGTCCAAAATCAGCAGTAACTGGTTCCCCTGTTTCCGGATGGTTGCCCAGGGTCTTAGGCAGAGAAAGCAGTTGAAGAGCAACATTCAGATCGATAGGATCTGATAACATACTTTTCGGAATGGATTTCCTGGTTTTTGAATCACCCAGTTGGACATACAGCCCGTACTTACCATCTTTTAAATACACTGGATCACCGTTCTCTGGATCAGTTCCCAGCGGGGCCTCTGCTTTATCAGCCTCCTCTAAAAGTTCTTGCGCTTTTTCCAAAGTCAAATCTCCCAGGGCTACACCAAATGGAATTGTTTTTGTTTTCTCACCCTTTTGGAGATAAGGACCATACAGACCAATTCTGGCATGAACTGCATTTTCATCTTCAGGCCAATTATCAATCGCACATGCCTTTCTGATATCAATGTCTGCCTCAAGCATCTTTTCAAGTCCGATAGTTTTCTCATTCCCGAAATAAAAGGATTTCATGAATGGAAAAGCGTCTAGTTCTCCCCGGGCGATAGCATCTAAACTGTCTTCCATCCTGGATGTAAACTCTGTATTTACCAATGACTCAAAGTGGTTTTCAAGCAGTTGAGTAACAGCTACTGAAAGGAAAGTGGGAATCAGGGCCCCCTTTACATTTTTCACGTATTCCCGAAATATGATGGTGTCAATAATGGATGCATACGTTGAAGGTCTCCCTATACCTTTTGCTTCCAATGTTTTCACAAGAGAAGCTTCTGTGTATCTCGCTGGGGGTTTTGTATTGTGTTCTACGGCAGAAAGATCATCACAGTGAATTTCGTCGTTTACATCTACATCTGGAAGGATTGTTTCCTTGTCAGCAAGTTTTGCCCTAGGATCATCTTTACCCTCAACATATGCACGCATATATCCGGGAAAAAGGATGACCTTCCCCCGGGAACGAAATAGAGCATTCTGGTTCGAAATGAACAGCGTAGTTTGTTTCATTTTCGCCGGTACCATTTGACTCGCCATGGTTCGTTTCCAGATCAAATCGTACAATTTGGAAGCATCGTCCCCCAGCGCACCGGAGACTGTGTCTATTGAAGTGAATATTCGGCCTGCCGGACGAATTGCTTCGTGAGCTTCCTGAGCATTTTTCACTTTGGTTGCGTACTGAATTGGTTTGGAAGGCAAATATTCTTTCCCATACAACCGGTCAATATCTGATCTGGCGGCATTCAATGCTTCACCTGATAAATGTGTGGAATCTGTCCGCATATACGTAATAAACCCTGCCTCATACAGCCGTTGAGCAATTCTCATGGTGTTTTTGGCAGTGTACCTGAGTTTCCTTCCAGCCTCCTGCTGAAGGGTGCTGGTTGTAAATGGAGGATATGGTTTAGAGGTTCTTGGTTTTTCCTCAATATCGGAAACAACCCATGGTCCCGGTTTAAGTTCTTCCAAAAGAGCGTTGGCTTGTGACTCTGTGAGAAGAAGCACCTCTTGATTTTTCAGTTGGCCTGTTTCCCTTTCAAAATCTTTTCCTATTGCAAGGTTTTGATCATTCAGTTTGAAAAGGTTCGATTCAAAATTTTCTGAATTTGCGGTTTTTAAGACGGCTTTTAGATCGAAATAATTCGCCTGTTTAAATCGTGCTCTTTGCCGTTCCCTGTCAACCATAATCTTCACCGCTGCAGATTGGACACGACCAGCAGACAAAGCCGTTTTGACAAATTTCATATTTTTCTGGAGGGTTCCCCATAATACCGGTGAAATCGAATACCCCACCAATCGGTCAATAATACGGCGGGTCATTTGGGCTGAAATCAAATTCGTATTTAGGGGCCTGGGCTGACCCAAGGCATTCTTAACAGCTGTTTTAGTTATTTCCAAAAACTGAATCCGTTCGATAGTAGCCTGAGGAATTTCCTGGGTAATATGATCCGCAATTGCTTCACCTTCCCTGTCGGGATCCATGGCAAGAATTACTTTGGAAGCAGTTTTCGCTTTGGATTTGAGCTCCTGTATAAACTGTTTCCTATCGGGAAGAACTTCCAAGGTGGCCTTAAAGTTATTGTGAACATCAATATTCAATTTATTCTTGGGAAGATCCTTAACATGTCCTACACATGCAAGAACTTCAAAGTCTCCATCAAGATATTTTGAGATAGTTCTGGCCTTGGAAGGTGATTCCACAACTAAAATTGGTTTTTTACTCATTTCAAGATATTATTATCAAGTGCATAAAAAAGTTATTCATAATGTATATTTTCGCGTGTGCGTATTAATGTAAAGGAAAAATATTATAAATTCAAGCCAACAATATAATCAACAAGAGAATCCTGCCTGATTTCAGATTGGTCACCGGTGCGAAAATCTTTAACCTGAGCATTTTGATCCTCCATTTCCTTTTCGCCTATGATCACTGCTATCTTCACCCCGGTACGATTTGCATCACGCAATTGGGCTTTCAGGCTTCGGCGGAGCATGTCCGTTTCAGTTGCCAATCCTTTTTGTCTCAGTGTCTCTGCTAAAGTGAAAGCCACTATTCTGGATACATCACCTAAACAGACAATGTAAATGTCTGTATTTTCCGGTTTAGCATTTGAATCAGAATTCTCCAATACAAGCATAATCCGTTCTACACCGGCAGCAAAACCAACTGCAGGAATCGGTTTTCCGCCCAAAGTCTCTACAAGATGATCGTACCGGCCTCCTCCACAGATAGCATTCTGTGCTCCGAGAGCATCGGAGGTGATTTCAAATGTGGTACGGGTATAATAATCCAGTCCCCGAACCATCCGGGGATCCAGTTCGTATGGAATATCACATTCGTTTAATACCGCTTTGACCTCCTCAAAATGGTTCAAATCTTCATCTGATAGATAGTCACTAATAACCGGTGCATTTCTTAATAATGCTATTTCGTGGGGAACTTTTGTATCAAGAATACGGAGAGGATTTGTCTCAAATCGTTTTTGGCTTGTTTCCGACAGATCAGGAAGATAAGGGCGAAGAAAGTCCTGGAGGCTTTTCCGATAAACAGTTCTGCATTCCGGATATCCAATGCTGTTCAGTTTCAATGTAAGATCAGTTAATCCCAATTCCCTGAAAAAATTGTATGCCACGATAATCACTTCTCCGTCCTGTTCCGGGAATTCTGATCCAAAAGATTCCACCCCGATCTGGTGAAATTGCCGCCAGCGCCCCTTTTGTGGGCGATCGCGCCTGAACAGGGCATCCATATAATATAATTTTGTTATGGGGGATGTCCCTTGGAGATTGTGCTGGATAAATGACCGGACAACCGGTGCAGTTAATTCCGGCTTCAAGGTGAGATGTGTTCCCCCCTGGTCTGTCCAGCTGTACATCTCTTTTGAGACTATGTCCGTATCTTCTCCGACACTCCGGGAAAATAGTTCTGTCTCTTCAAACGCCGGTGTACGGATTTCCCTGTATCCGTACAGGGACATAAAATTATGAAGGGATGTCTCCAGCTGTCTCCATTTCCAGGATTGGTCCGGCAGAATATCGTGAGTGCCTTTAATAGACTGAATTTGTTTTGGGGACACGAAAGTTATCCTAGAATTTCACTGAGAATTTCATCAGCCTCTTTTTTGTGGTTCTCAGGGACGTAAATAGTAACGTTGCCTCCAGCAAGATTTACTGCAGTAATGCCGAAAGCGGAACCCGCCCAGTCAGATTTAATGTAATTAGGAATATTTTTTGATTGTAGCACCTCCGCTACCATCTCGGCATAGATCTGCCCCGGAACGGAACGTAATTTAACCCAGATAATTTCCTGAAGGGGTAGCTCAAAGGGCTCGGTATCTACCAAGGAGACGTTACAGTCTGCACAGACTTCAATCCCTTCAAGATATTCAGCATGACAATTGGGACAAACCATATTTATTAGCCTTATTTACTCTTAGAATTTCTCACATTCGGGATAGAGAAGGAACTGAAAATTTTGCTTTATTTCACAAAACTTAAAATAAGAGCAGCCTGTTTAAAAATTCGCCCTGCGTTGGAAAATCCCTCCCCTTTGTTCAAATTTCAAATCCTCTAGAGTTGGAGATTTCACATTAATTTTTAAATAGATTCCCTGTCCAAATCCGCTGGGAGTCCAATTAATGGACATCTCCCAACAGTGGAGATCCCTATAGATAGAAAAACTATGATTCACCATATCCCTGCTTTCAAGATCAAACCGTGCATTATAATTTACTCGCCAGTATTTTGTGATCTGTATAGAAGAGCTCGTGTTCATCCAAAAACTTTTGAGAGGATTATCAGGATTGGCATTGTTATAAGAATAACTCAAACTAACATTCGTGTTCCAGAGTTTATCGCCACCCGTAGAACTTTGGGAACTAGGGAAAGAACTGAAATCCCCCAAACCCTCTGTTTCTTCAGTCGCAAGAGAATCTTCTTCCTCCTCAGGGGTTGTTTCTCCAGCCCATTTGTGGCGCCTTCCTGAAAAACCGAATCCCGTGGAAAACTGGGCATTAATCAACCGTGGTATAATGAGACCATTTTCATTTTTGTTGAACGTATTGATTCGTTTATCTTCCTCAAAATTATATTTATAAAAATCATGCGTCATCCGAATATCCAGGGATAATTTCTCCCCAATTTTTGTTCGAATTGATGACTGTAAATTCGCTAACTGAAATTCCTCCGCAACAAAGTTATAACTGGTAGACACCCTCCAGCTGAATAGATCAATTTTCTTTTCTTCTTCTAAAGATTTCACTTTTGCCTGAAACACATTATTTACGGAAATATTCATAGACTGCCGTTCAGTTTTGGGCGTCCCGCCAGCCATGGTGCCGCTGAAACGGTCATGAAGAATTTCATTTCCAGCAGTATCAATTATCGTTTGAAAATAGCCAAGGTCCATGCCGAACAATGGTTTGGAAAAATCAGGTGTGTACGAGTATCCCACGGAAGGAGTCATAACATGACGAATACTTTTTACTTCTGCAATATTAATCGGGAAAAGGCCATACAGCTGGGTCCGGAGGCTTAGGCTCAGGGATCCCGTAGTTCGCATGGCAAGTCCAGTGCGTTCAATGGATTCTTTATTGTTTGTCTCAGAATCCAAATAGGCATCGAAGGACTTGTTCACCCAGGAAGATTTAAGGGAAAGCCGGGGACTGACAGTAATATATTTAAATAATTTCTGCGGTGCATTCAGGGAAAAATTATGGGTCAGAATTCCATCATAAATTGTGGTATCCTCTTCATTCCAAATATAATTGGGAGGATCGGAAGGATTGGGATCCTGAACGGTTTCAAAATAGGTTCGAAGCTTATTTGTGAAACTGGAGGAATAGTTCCAGGAAATATTGTGGTACCACCTTTTCCTCACCAATTTTGTTGGGAATAATTGGCTCTGGCCATGGCGGAATGAGATGGATGGAAGAGTTCCGCTATATTTGTTAAGTTGGTATCCAGAATGGGTTGGTTCAACAAAAAACGGATTACCTAATGATGAATCTATTTTCTGTTCTGCCATGAGGTCCTGTTTCAACTGAAAATTCATACTCAATGAATTCTTAGACTTTTTCCACCGTTTTGAATAAGTGGCTTTTGAAATTGCCTGCTGTTCTAACCTCTGGCTCAGGTCAATTCCCGTTTCCCGGTTAAAATCTCCCCGGCTGTAATAACTTGCATCTACACGGAGGGATTGATCATTCCTTAACGTGTGGTTATGAGACCAGCGAATGTTGTAGTCCGTTGTTCGTTCCAGTTGATTCAGATGGGATATATCCCTTTCTTCTTTAGGAAGAGATGATTTAAAATTCTGTCTCGTCTCAAATTGAAAATTACCTGTGTACCAATACCGTTTTTTATACCTGTTGTACACTTTTACAAAAAATCCCTGCCGGTCCGCAAAACTTGTTGTGACCTTTGTATCTAAATAATCGTTGAATGCCCAGTAATAACCTAGTCCATCTAAGAATTGACCCCGGTTTGATGTTTCACCGTAGCTGGGCATGAGCCACCCTGAATTGCGATTGCCGCTTTGGTGCGGAAAAATTGCGAAGGGAAGGGGAAAAAGGGGAATCCCTCCAATGTAAAAAATCAATGGGCGGCTTACTACTTTATCATTGTGAATCATCTTCATTTTCTGTCCCCCAAAATGAAAATGGGGAATATCCAAATCGCATGTGCTGTAAATGCTGTTTTTTACATAAAATGTGTCATCAGCCTGGTTTCTAATTTCATTCCCATGATAATAGCCATCCTTCGTTTTGGTTTTACCTTTGATAATTTTCCCGCGCCGGGTGTTTAAATTGTATACCATTTCATCACCGGACATGGGTTCTTTTCCTGCTTCTTTCATTGTCGGGCGGGTTTCTTTTAAAGTTGTATCAACAGGACTTATGGGAAATGCCTTCAAAAGGTTGGTCTGCCAATTTATATTCAGAAAACCTGCAGACAGGTTCATATCGGTATGTTGTATTTCAGCATTGGAATGCAAATTGGTTGTCTCATCCGGAATATTGTACTCAATGTTATCGGATTTATACACTATGGGAGCATCAATCTTTTTATTTGTTGGATCGGGAGTAAATGTACCCCGCCCTCCGCCTGCAATAAGTATTTGATGGAGATCCTTTTCCTGTAAGAGTATTGTCATTGTGTCTCCGGAAGCCTGATTTTTCCCCTGGTATACAGAATCTTCAAAAATATGATACAGTGTGGTCGCCATCCCTTCAACCCGCATTGAATCCAACCCACCATCTACGAAAAACCCTTTCAGTACTTTTCCAGTCATTTCATCCTCGAGATGAATGGGGTCCCGTGATGTTGATTTATTTGTTGTATCTGAGGTTTGCCACCCTGAGCTAGCTGAAACAACATGAGCTTTTGAAGGGATGTACATGTATTCCAATTCTTCATCACTGTATTGCAGTTCAATTTTACTTCCGGATAATGTGCGCGTATCAGTTTCCACTTGGGGGTCCAAGTATAGATGAGTAGTTTCTTTTTCCTGTGAATAGATTGCTTTTCCACATGTCGCTGTCCTCTCCTCTTCTTGAATTATAACGTGGCCAATCGCCTCGTAGGAAACAGCATCGCTTTCAGGGGCTTTTTCATAGTGCAGCAGATCCGCTGTTATGATTTGGTCTTTCTGCTTTAACCTTGCATTCCCCAGGGCCTCTCCCCTATTCAATTCTGTAAAATAGTTAAGAGAATCAGAAATAAGATCATAGTCTTTATCCCAAATATGGGTACTCCCAAATGTTTTTAGAATATCATTGGGCGAATCAAAGTGAAGTGAATCGCAGGTGAGAGTCAATTCCTCTTTTATAACCTTCGTTTTTCCAGTCATAGAGCCCTGTCCGGTTTTTTCCCTGTATTTGGCACGGTCACAGGTAATAACCATACTCCTCTTGGTGAATTTAACGTTCCCGGTAAGGATCTGAATTGCTTGACCCTTTACAGTGATGTTTTCCAGCATATCGGCATGGTTCAGCCGGAGACGGTCATCTGCAAGAATACAAAGAGGTAAAAATATGCAGATATATCTAAACAAATTCATCAGTCTTTATACCGATCAGGCCAAAAGTGTTTTAATCGTTCTGAAATAAATTTTTCATATCCCTGTTCCGTAGGATGGTAAAAGGATTTTTCAATCCCATCCGGAAAATAATTCACATCCACAAAATGTTCCGGATGAGCGTGTGGATATTCATAGTCTTTTCCATAATCCAGTGCTTTCATAAGTCCTGTTGGGGCATTACGTAAATGCAGGGGAACACCAGGAGTTCCCTCTTCTTTTATTTGTTCCAAAGCCGTTTGTATTGCCCTGTAGGACGCATTGGATTTAGGTGCTCCGGAAAGATATGTTGTGACTTGCGCTAAGATAATAGCAGCCTCTGGCATACCGATCATGTGAACAGCCTGGAAACCAGAAACCGCTAAAGTCAGGCCCTGTGGATCAGCATTGCTGATATCCTCGGATGCTAAGATCACAAGTCTTCTTGCAATGAATTCCGGTTTTTCTCCCCCTTCGATCATAATTGCCAACCAATAGATTGCTGCATCTGGATCACTTCCGCGAACCGATTTGATAAAGGCACTTATAGTGTCATAATGATAATCCCCGGTTTTGTCATAAAGCTGAGATCGTCTCTGGAGTGCCTCAGAAAGAATTTTTTCTGTTATGGTTCCTTTCCCAGAAATGAGATGCATGGAAACCTCCAGGGTATTCAGCATTTTTCGGGCATCCCCTCCTGCTGACTGAATCAATTGTTCCCGTATTTTTTGAGATAAATCAATTTGGTTTTTCTGTAAGATAATATCTGTATTAAAAGCATAATCCAAAATTGTATCAAGGGCAGTGTTTGAAAGCGGATTGAGTACCAGAACCTTACAGCGGGATAAAAGAGGACTTATAATCTCAAATGATGGGTTTTCAGTTGTAGCGCCAATAAGAATAACAGTTCCATCTTCCACCGCATTTAACAATGAATCCTGCTGTGATTTGCTGAAACGATGAATTTCGTCAATGAAAAGAATGGTTAATTTCCCCAAATCCTTATTCTTTTCCCCTTGACGGATTACCTTTCGCAAATCCTTAACTCCGCTGGAAACGGCGGAAAGTTTATGTATGTCTGCTCCCGCGGTTTTAGCGATTATTCGAGCTAAGGTAGTTTTCCCGGAACCGGGTGGGCCCCAAAACATCATGGAAAAAGGCTGTTCCTTTTCCATAACCATAGAAAGGATTTTTTCTGTGCCAACCAGATGCTCCTGGCCTACGAATTGATTGATATTCCCGGGACGAATCCTTTCCGCAAGAGGTGGGAGATGCTGATTAAACATGGATTGAGTCTCAGACATGTCGAACCAATTTATTTTTTCTCATCGTGAAAACAAAGAACAGAAAATTATTTTTTCAAAATAAAAAATAATGAAGTTTATGAAAAGAAATCTCCATAATTTTATTGTTATTATTTTGTGATTGCCACTGTAGCTCAGCTGGTAGAGCAGTTCATTCGTAATGAACGGGTCAGGGGTTCGAGTCCCTTCAGTGGCTCATAAAGAATAAAAGGAGAACCAATATATCTAAGAAAATTCCCCTTCGCAAGTCATCCCACAATTCCAAGTGGAAGGATCTCCAATTTTTTAGTAAGATGAAAGTTGAATATTCTGAGATTCTCACTTATGGTGCTCTTCGTTATCCATTCTAATCCCGTTGTCCAGCAATTTTATTTTCTACTATAATAAATACAGGTCCGAATAAATTTGAAAAAGATGTGGCATCGATTGTCTCTATTATTGATGCATTTATCATAATCGTGAAACAAAGGAATATCCTATTCCGAGAAAATACCTGATAGATAAACACAAATAAATGCCCTCCCAGCGGCAGGGAGAATCCACATTTTCTTTATTATAGTTGTGTCTTCCGGTATCAGGATTGTATCTGCAGGACATAAAGCCTATGTCTCCGAAAAAGCAAAAGGGACAACCAAAAAAATGAATAAACTGGTGATTTTGAGTTTTAAAATAGTCTTTATGATATTTTCCTTGAATTCTATATCAAAACCATTCAATTTTACCCTAAGACCAATGGACAAACATACTCCATTTATAATTGTTCTCTATCTTCTTTTGGTATGTTCTGGCTTTGGGAATAGCTTCTCTTTCTATATTCTTCATACAAATAACACGAATGGTAAGCTTGAAAATTGTTACTGTCCTGATCTGCCCCTTGGATCGTTGGAAAAGCGGGCCGTTTTTGTTCAATCGTTTCTAAAAGAACATCCCAATACAATAGTAGTAGATACCGGGGATTTTTTTTCGCCCGTCCATAAGCCTCTGAAAGACAGCCTCGTCACAGAAGCATACAGTTTTATTCCATATGATGCAATCCTTCCCGGGGATCAGGAACTCACTCGCGGGCAGGAAGCAATGGACGGAATTTTACACCGGATTGGGGCTGATTTAGTTGTATCAAATGTTCAATCGCCATTGATTCAAGGGTCCATGACATTAAAAATTGTGGAAAGAGGCGGTCTAAAAGTAGGTATCCTGGGGATCCTGGGAAATCGGTCATTCAAATATTATCCAAAGGAAATCAGCAACGCTATTACACTCCATGATCCTGTCACAGCAGTAAAAAACATTTTAAAGAAAATTCGTGAGAAAGTGGATGTCGTCTTAGTGCTTTCACACCAGGGCTTTGACCAGGATGTATCTTTGGCACAACAATTGAAAGAAGTAGATATCATTATCGGAGCGCACAGCCAGACAGTTGTCCATGACCCAAAGGAGGAAAACGGTGTCCTCATTACCCAAGCGGGGAAGGATGGGCATTACGTGGGAGTGATAAAAATACAAATGGAAAAACAAAAGAAAATAGTATCTAAAACTGGGTATCTGGAAGAAATGACCCTGGGGATGACTGACCATCCAAAAATTATGGAACTCATCCAGGAATATGAAGAAAAATCAGGTTTTGTTAATCGTGCAAAATTGAAACACAAGGAAAAATAATGGAAACAATTATTGATCAATTGACAGGGAATCCCGTTTATCTTGCCGTAGCTGTGGTATTGGCTTTGATCATTCTATTTGGAGTAATCAAGAAACTCATAAAATTGGTTATCATTGGAGCGGCAATATTTGTACTCTATATCGCCTATATGGTTTGGACGGGAAAAGAGATCCCGAAATCCCTCCATGATGTGCAGCAAACAATCCAGGATACAGTTGAAAAAGGAAAGGAGAAAGGCGGACAAATACTTGAAAAGAAAGTCGGGGAAAAAATAGACCAGGTGTTTGATAAAGAGTAAAACCCTTTCTCAATCAATTATTGTCGTACGTGATGTCACCGGGTTTTAAATGAGTTGAGATAGCAAAGAACGGATGACAATATCATCAGCAGCTTCAAAGAAAAAATCCTTTACGGCCACACCGAATATTATTGCTATAATGATGAGTATGATGATAATAACAACCATCACAATCATCATCGTTCCATAGAGAAACATGTAAGACCGCAACTGATCCAATGCCTCTGAAAAACTGGCTGATTCTTCATGGAGGACACAATAGTTAAGATTCCCCGCAACAGAAGTCAATCGCGTGCCAATAAGTATTAAAAAAATACCTATAATAACTGTGGGTATTGAAAATATGAAAATGGTTAAACAGTAAATGAATCCGAAAGCTATATTAATTAATCCTACAAATTTACTCCAACGGGCCAGCTTTAAAAGGATATCTTTCCCATGATAGTCCAGTTCATAGTTCAGTTTGGGCGTGTTTTCCGAAATATCATTCATTATTTTCTCTGGTTTAGGATTAGATGGATTCTTTTTCAGTTCTTCTCATTTCTTCAATTAGAGAGGTTTTTCTATTAATAATACAAAACTCTCCTTTAAAATTTATTTCAGGGGATAAGCAGAACACAAGAATCCTCTGTATTTTCATTAATGGTTAAAAATATATAAAATCACGAAAGCAATTACAAGGACAACCACTGCAAGAATCCGAATAGACAATCTGGAATAGGCAGATGAAAAATCAGTTGGGGTTGTTTGAGAATCCTCATACATGTACTTTTTACGGTTGAATGCAATGAGTTTCAGGCTGAAAACAAGCAGCCCAAACATAAAAAGAACGGATCCAATCATAACCAGGGGATTCATGCTGAAAAGTACAAGGGATTCCCATAAGTCTGCAAGTAAAGGAGAAGGCTATGTTTCAACCAGATCTGTTAAAAAATAAAAACATTCTTATCACTGGAGGAGGCACCGGCCTTGGAAAATCCATGGCAACCCGGTTTGGGGAACTTGGTGCTAACCTGATCATTTCCAGCAGAAAACAGGAAGTGCTGGATCAGACTGCGGAAGAACTCCGGCAGACTGGAGCAAAAGTATTTCCTTTTAGCTGTGATGTGCGAAACCCGCTGGAAATTGATGAACTTCTAAAACAGACAACAAGTAGATTTGACCACATTGACGCTTTAGTAAATAACGCCGCTGGGAATTTTATTTCTCCAACGGAAAACCTTACAGAAAAAGCGTTCAAGGTCGTTGTAGATATTGTTCTTCTTGGAACATTCAATATGACCCTTGCTGTTGGAAAGGAAATGATCAGCCGAGGCAGTGGAACCATCCTGAATATCGTTACTACCTATGCTTGGACTGGCAGCGGATACGTAGTTCCATCAGCAGCAGCAAAGGCGGGAGTACTTGCTATTTCCCGCTCACTGGCTGTGGAATGGGCAAAGTATGGTATCCGAACTAATGCTATTGCACCGGGTCCGTTTCCAACAGAAGGTGCCTGGAAACGCCTTGTGCCACCAGGGCTTGGGTTTGAGAAAAAAATGAAAAACAGAATCCCCTTAAAGCGATTTGGGAAACATCAGGAATTGGCAGATTTGGCTTCTTATCTGCTCAGTGACGGTTCTGGTTATATCAATGGGGAGGTAGTGACAATTGATGGTGGAGAATGGCTGAAAGGAGCCGGGGAGTTTAATGATTTGGATCGCCTTCCCAAGACTGCATGGAAGATTATGGAAAAACTACGGACAAAATCAAAGAAAAAGTAATTGTTAACAATCACCTGAACATTTTTTAATCTTCCCCCGGTGATTTTAAAGGGGAAAAAGATCACGAAAATATCCTAAACATTCAAAAATAAATTGTTGCCTTGAATATTAATCTTGTAATAGTCTGTCACTTGTTAAATTGATTCATTTGTTCACTTTTTTTCTTTAAAATTTAAAGTCTGCAGGAGCAACTTTCCCTCCATACCCCCAATGCTCCTGTGGGCTTTCTGTTTCTACATTAAAATCGAGTATATTGTTTTTTGGATAACAATTAGATATCTTTCTAGAATAATTTCCCAATCCAAATTTTTAGGTATCCATTCAATAGTTTGTACAGAACAATTGTGTAGGGAATCGTCACAGCAAAAAAGGTGATGGGGCTAATTCGTATTTTCTTTGCAAAGGGATTATCCTCTTGTTGTTTCGTGTACCATTTCCTTACCTGTTGTAAAGTGAGATGTGCCAATAATCCTGCTAAGATGAATAGAAAGAGGATAACCAGATGATCAACATTTGAGAGAGAATTCAGCCACCGCGCAAACTTCATTGACCATTTTCCATGAGAAGTGCTGCCCCAAATACTCCTGCTGAATCTCCAAGTTGATTCTTCAAAATGGGGGTTAAAACGTGATCACTTAATACTTCACTATACACAGCATCTTTTCCTTCAGAATAAAGCATATCAACTTTTGAAAGCCCACCGCCCAGCACAATGCAATCAGGATCGATTATATCGATTATATTACTTAAAGCACGCCCATAGTTGAGGATGAATTTATCTTTCCATTCAGGATGTGACTTGTATAAACCGTTATCGATAATATCAGTTACGATATGATTCTCTCCTGTTAATTCATACCATTCCTTTTCTAAAGCAGTACCGCTGATATATGATTCTGTACACCCTTTATTTCCACAATAACAATCTCTTCCATCGGGGTATAAAACATGGTGGCCCCATTCCCCGGCAATATGATTTGGGCCCTGATGGATATTGCTATTGATGATTATTCCACCCCCAACACCTGTGCCCATAATAACACCAAATACCACACCATAACCTTTAGCCGCTCCAAAAATTGCCTCAGCAAGGGCAAAACAGTTTGCATCGTTTTCCATTGCTACAGGAAGATCAAATTCTCTTTCCAAATCTTTTTGCAGGGGTTTACCAATAAGACAAATTGTGTTGCTGTTTTTCATTATTCCTTTAGAAGGGTCCACTGCACCTGGAGTGCAAATACCAATCTGTTCAACGCCAGTTGATTTCTCTAATAATTGATGGCCCAAACCGGCTATTCTCTTTATTATGGCCTCGTAGCCATCTTCTCGATTTGTTGGAATTCTTTTTCGATCAATTGTATTATAATTCTCATCCAGTACAATCCCTTCAATTTTTGTTCCACCAAGATCAATACCTATCTTATTCATCAAGAACCTCTTTTAATACTGTTTTAAATTCTGATAAAATCATAGAAGTTGCACCCCAAACCTTTTGCCTGTTTAACTGAAAATAAGGAACATCAAACACGAAGCCCCGAATAGTCCGTTCTTCACACCGGCAGGAATTTTGATCCGTAAGTGATAAGACCGAAGCTGAGAACAAAGACTCAACTTCAGTTGGATCCGGAGATGTCTCTGGTTCATCATCCATCCACCCCACAAAAGGATGGATCAAAAACCCTGTAACCGGCGCAAAGAGGGGTGTCAATTTACCAATAAATTGAATATGTTCTGCTCGAACTCCAATTTCCTCATTCGTTTCTCTCAGGGCTGTTCCCCACAACTGTTCCCCTTTTTCCCAAGCGCCTCCCGGCAAGGAAATCTCTCCCTTGTGGTACTGAACCACACTGGTCCGTTTTGTGAGAAAAAATCGAATGTCCTGTATTACGGGGAAAAGTAGGATTAACACTGCAGCTGGATTGGCACATTCACTATTCGAGGAATATTTGATGGGGTTTCTAGGTTTCGCCAGCATTATTTTCTGTGCAGGTTTTCCCGGTAATTCCTTTAATAAATGCTGTGCTAATTTTATTTTCAATGTGTGAATATCCAAAACAAATCAAGGATTATGTACATGATAACCTACAAATTTACGGGAAAATAAGTGATTGTAAAACCCTTGGAATATATTCCGGTCTATTTGAATAATCTGGTCAATGTTTCCACGTAAATCATGAGGATAAAACACATTATTTGGGATTGGAACGGCACCCTATTGGATGACCGGTGGCTCTGTGTGGAAGCTATTAACACAGCATTGAATAAACGGAAAATATCAACGCTTACTGAAGATCGATACAGGGAAATTTTCTCATTTCCTGTAGAAGATTATTATAAAAAAGTGGGGTTCGATTTTGAGAAGGAACCTTTCCATGTGCCGGGAGATGAGTTTGTGGAATATTATGAGGACCATTTTCATCGGGTTGACCTGCATGATGAGGTGATACCTGTTTTAGATAGAATAAAAGAGAGTAGCCGATCACAATCCATCTTATCCGCTGGTAAACAGGAATTCTTGATTAAATGGATCAAAGATCATGGTCTGTCCGACTATTTTATTAAAGTATTGGGAATAGACAACCAATATGCCACAGGAAAAACGGCGCTTGGTGTGTCCTGGATCAATGAAATGCAATATCACCCTGAAGAAGTTATCATGGTTGGGGATACGATCCATGACAGTGAAGTGGCGGAAGCTATGGAAATCGATTGTGTTCTGGTGTCCAATGGCCATGTGAGTCAGGAAAGGTTAAAAACCACTGGTAGAAAAGTGGTTTCAGATTTGAATGAGTTTATTAACGTTTTAAATTAATTGAGACGTGAATTGAAAAATATTTCATCCAAATGAATTTAACACTTAGTCCGAAAAATGCATAATCACCAAAATTAATAATAACAATTTATGAATAATCCAGCACTCACCCTCGCCTTTGCCATGGCTTTCGGAATGATAGCCCAGGTGTTGGCACGTCATCTTCGTATCCCGGGGATTGTTTTGTTGCTGGGGACAGGTCTTTTGTTAGGTCCGGATGCTTTGGGAATTGTACATCCCTCCAGCCTGGGTGATGCTCTGCCCTTTATTGTCGGTTTTGCCGTTGCTGTTATCCTGTTTGAAGGCGGGATGAACCTGCGCATAAACAGAATTCGACGTGAAGGAAAAACCATACGGCAGCTCATCACAACAGGTGCCCTGGTTACTGCGTTGGGAGGTACAGTTACTGCCAAAATATTTTTAGGCTGGGATTGGAGGATTTCACTGTTATTCGGTGTCATTGTAATTGTTACCGGACCAACAGTGATTACCCCTTTATTACGGCGGCTCAAGTTGAGAAGATCTATTTCGACTGTTTTGGAAGCAGAAGGAGTCCTGCTGGATGCTATCGGGGCAGTGATTGCAGTTGTCGCCCTTGAAATTGCCCTGAGTCCGTCAGGGTTATCTTTCCTGACAGGACTTTTTCATATTATAACCCGACTCATCGTTGGAAGTGCTATTGGAGCCGCAGGCGGGTTTTTGCTGGCTTTCCTTCTTCGTTTTCGTAATCTTATTCCAGAAGGTTTGGAAAACGTTTTTACTCTCTCCCTGGTTTTTGCTTTATTTCAAGGCGCTAATTCCATAAGTCCTGAAAGCGGGATCGTTGCTGTGACAGCCGCAGGTCTGGTGGTAGGAAATATGAAAACTCATATACACAGAGAATTAAGGGAATTTGAAGAACAGATGACTGTGTTACTTATCGGTATGCTTTTTATCCTTTTAGCCGCAGATGTAAGACTTATAGAAGTAACAGAGCTTGGATGGGGAGGAATAATAACTGTAACCATTCTTGTCTGTGTTTTACGTCCTTTGAATGTATATATCGGGACAATGGGGTCAAACCTTAATCTCCGACAAAAAGCTCTTTTATCATGGATTGCTCCAAGAGGGATCGTTGCTGCTGCAGTTGCTTCCTTATTTGCCCTGGAACTGGAAAAACACGGCGTTGATGGAAGTCAGCTACGGGCAATGGTGTTTTCCCTTATTGCCGTTACAGTGTTACTCTCCGGGTTAACAGGGAGTCTTGCTGCACAATTCTTAGGGTTGAAACGACCTGAAAATGTTGGTTGGGTAATACTGAGCGCAAACCATCTTAGCCGATCGTTAGCAAAAGTATTAATAGGATCCGGGGAAGAGGTTATCTGTATCGATCAAAATCCAAAAGCTTGCAGACGTGCAGAAGAAGAAGGAATCAAGGTTATCTATGGCAATGGGCTGGATGAGAAAACATTGCTCCGGGCTGAAATTGATACGCGCACGGGCGCCATGGGGCTGTCTTCTAATGAAGAAGTGAACCTCCTGTTTGGAACCAAAGTAAAAGAGATCGGGAAACTCAGCGTAATCCTTGTGGGCATTAAAAGCATGGCTGAGGGGATTACTTCAGAAATGGTCAAAGAAATAAGCGGGAGAATTCCGTTTGGAGGACAGTGCGATATTGAACAATGGGCAGGCTGGATTCAGCGTGGAATAACATCAATAAACAGGTATTCTCTAACCTCACCTGCATCAAATAATAATTTTCAGGATGGAACGGAAGGCGTCATTTTACCTTTGGTTTTGCATAGGAAATCCAAGTCCCAACCGATTGATGATACCACTGAAATAAAGGCTGGGGACGAGGTAACAATGATTGTGAATAACCAGAGGAAAAAGGAAGCCCTGGAATGGCTGTCTTCCCAAGGGTGGATCCCGGCAGAAAATGGATAACAGCTTAAAATCCTGTGCCAAAGAGAAATATCTCAGTTATCCTATGAAAGTGAAACATATGATATTGTTATTCACCATCTTGATCTCAATTAATTTTGGACTGGGCAAGAACCTGATCATTCATGGAACTTATGATCCAACCTCCAGAGAATTATTAGATATTGAAATTGTAGGGAATACACTCATCATTCCCGGCAATCTCCAGGGAATTGAGTTTTATGATATTGCAAACCCACAAACGCCTGCTCATTTAGCAAACCTTCAACTGCAGGGAGGAGGCGGAGGCGGCAACACCCGCTGTTACTATGCCAGAGGCTCCGGAAATGTGGTGTATATTACGACACACAGGGGGGTCGCACTTGTGAATATATCCAATCCTTCAAATCCACAAAATTTGGGGTATATCTCCGGAACATACGGAAATAATTTTATTCTTGAAAATATGGATATCTCCGGAAATATTCTGGCCGTCTGCGCACATGCAGATGGTGTTTTGTTTTTTAATATTTCTAATCCTGCAAACCCAGGTTTAATCTCTACGACCCAAATGGAAAACGCCTGGGCAATCCTTTTTCATGAGAATTTCGCCTATACAGCCGATGGAGAGAACATTCGAATTCTCGACATTAGTAATATAGAAAATCCATTTGAAGTCAACTCATTGTCCACAGGAAGCGCAATAAAAGACCTAGCAATTGCAAATGGATTCCTCTACGCTGCCTTAGGTTCTGGTGGAGTGAGTGTTTTTGATGTAAACGCACCTGAATCGCCGTTATTATTAGATAATTATAATACAGGCGGATTGGCCAATAGAATTCAGCAGTTTGAAGGAAAAATTGCTGTGTCTGATTGGGACGATGTGGAAGTATTGGAATGGAATGGTACCGAACTGGAACGAATTGGCTTTAAGGCAAACGGCAGACGGACCATGGCTATCAATTCTTCGGGGAATTACATTTATTCCGCTGAATGGATGTTATTACAGGTTTTTGAGTTTGGGGAAATTGCCGGTGCGGATATTGATATAAGCTCATGGGAGCTCAATTACCCTTTTGTTGAAAATGGCGATTCATACACGCTCAGTCTTGATGTCACAAATAATGGGAATTCATCATTAATTGTCGAAGATCAATATACAACAAACCCTGATTTCCAAATTGAGAATCACCTCCAGGATTTAACTCCAGGAGAAACCCAGTCAGTCAATATAACATACAATGCAGATGGGGGAAATGCTGCTGGCGGTTATGATATATTTACAAACGACCTGGATGAATCACATATCGTTTGTGAACTAAACGGGAATATTGATGGTGTAAACGTTGGTGAAATAGCACCGGATTTTGAATTGGACATTGCAGCCAACGGAACCGGGACATTTCAGCTGTCAGATCACCTGGGACAAATTGTAGTGATTGCATTTTTCTCCCCTGGATGACCAGTGTGCAGTCCGGAGTTATCGGATTTTGAAACAACCATCTGGCAGACCTATCCCCAGGATGAAGTATTGGTTATAGGAATTACAGCAAATAACCAGAATCAAATTGATAATTTTGTAGAAGAGAACGGAATCACCTATCCTATCCTGTTTGACCCGGGCGGCGGTGGTGGTGTTCAGGGTGGAGAAACCTATGATCTCTATTATCTTCCAAACGATGGCTCTCCTTACCCAAGGGATTTCATTATCGATGAAAGTGGAATTATTCAGTATGCCAACAACGAAATTGATACGGAATGGATGCTGATTATCTTAAATGAATTACTGGGAAACCAGGAAATAGAATTGACAGTTCCGTATTCAGAAAACTGGAATATGATTGGTCTTCCTCTTTCCGTTGAAAATCCTGATGCCCAGTTTTTATTTCCAGAATCTGTAGAAAATACCTTGTTCACTTTTACAGAAGGTGGATACTCTCAGGAGTCTATTTTGAATTCCGGAATCGGTTACTGGCTGAGATTCCAATCTGATGGAACATCCACAATTTCGGGACAATCACTGGATGAATTATCCATTGAATTGACACATGGCTGGAACATGATTTCAGGAATTTCACAAACGGTAAATGTCAGTTCCATTAACGATCCTGATCAGTTAATCATCGATGGAACAGTGTACGGCTTTAATGACGGTTACGAACTGACTGAAACAGTCGAGCCGGGGCAGGGGTATTGGATCAGAAGTTCTGGAAATGGCACCATAACCCTAACTTCCTCTATTCATTAAATAGTTCGTTTCCAAGGTTCTTTCTTGTAAAAGATTAATGGGATGAAATATTTTACATTTATTCTCTTTTCAATCAGTATTGCCACAGCACAATTGGTGAAACCTGTTGAAAACGATACTCTGAATTATACGCACGTTTATTTTGAGTGGGAACAGATTCCCAGCGCTAAGTCTTACCAAATTCAAGTAGCTGAAAACGATTCAGTTGGATTCCAAGATCCTCTAATTGAACAGATAGATTCTACTTTATTATTAATAATTGAAGATGGGATGCCGAAGTTGAAGAATGGTCTTCAGTGGAATAGGACTTACCAATGGAGGATCAGAGGAATCGATGATAATGATAGCTATGGACCCTGGAGTGAAAGTTGGAGTTTTTATATTCTGCCATTACATCCAGAATTATCTTCTTTCAATGTAGAAATATATGATTTATCAAGTGTTCAACCTGGAATTACCATCATGGATAAACTTGGGTCAGGATTAATTTATGCCATAAATATCCATGGTGATCCGGTGTGGTTTGTAGATAGTAATGTGGAATGGGACAACGGTATGGGCTACAAAATTCAATTTACATATTTTCTAGAAAACGGGAATTTTATCGGCCTTGCTGATGGCAGGGAAAATAATAAGCCTGGGAGAGTATTTGAGATGACGATTGATAATGATCTTGCCTGGCAGGGTCCAGGCAACCTGGAAGGGATTGGAGTACATCATGATGTATTTCCCATGCCGAACGGGAACATCATTGCACTCACTTCTCAAGACACGTTGCTTCCCGTTCCTGATGAAATTGAACTGCCAGAAACATATAGCGGCATTGATGCTCTACCCTGGCAGGGTGATCGAATAGTGGAGTGGAACAGGGATGGTGTTGAAGTGTGGAGCTGGAGTGTTTTCGATCATTTCAATTTCATAGATTGGAATCCCAATCTATATCAGGATTTACTATTTTCCCACCCCATTCCTGCAGATTTCCATTATGAATGGACACACAGCAATACGGTCTGGTATGATCCAATTGATAATGCAGTGTACCTCTCTGTACGGAATATGTCGCGAATTACAAAAATTGACTATGATACCGGTGGTATTATCTGGAACATGGGTTCGGAAATGCCAAGCGGAGACATAACAGTCGGTACGAACCTTGGGTTTGCTGGACAACATTCTGTAAAGATACTTGACAATCGTAATTTAATGATGTACGATAATTACAATGATTCTTTATCTTTTTCACGGGGTTTAGAAGTCTCTTTTTCTGGACCCGATTCTCTCCCAGATACAGAACTTGTGTGGGAATATGAACTCCCACAAGATATCAGCAGTGGATTGATGAGTGATTGCGATCGCCTTCCTAATGGAAACTCATTGTTGACTTCTACAACCAGCAATCAGATCCTGGAAGTATCACCGGATTCTGTAAAAGTATGGGAACTGCTTCCATTCCAGGAGGGATCCACGTTTCGTTCAGAACGCATCCCCGGCCTTTTTCCTCAGGCATTCAGTGTAATCAGGCCGGATTTTATTGATGAAGAATCCGGACCAGCAATTTATCTGCCAACCGGGGAGGCAACACTGGAATATGAGATCCATAATGAAGGGTGGATGAATGAAACCTATGAGTACAGCATCAACGATAACTTAGGCTGGTTCTCCGAAACCGGGACAATTGAAATATCTCCCGGTGTATACGCAATAATACCAATGAGCGGAGTTATCTCTGACTCTGGAATAATTGATACCCTGATGTTCACGGTAATACCTCAACATGCTCCTCTTCGGTATAAGGTTGATACGCTTTTTGTAAACAGCCAATTATCTAACGCTGATGGTAATATCTTCCCCCAGAAATTCGAATTATATCCAGCGTATCCAAATCCTTTCAATCCAATCGCTACCATTCGTTTTTCCGTTGGATCGATGCATGCATCGACCTTAAATGTGTATGACACCAACGGTCGTTTGGTTACAACCCTGATCGATGAGTATCTGGAACCCGGTCAACATACCATCCAGTGGGATGCGTCCCCCTTAACCAGCGGTGTCTATTTTATCCGCCTTGAATCAGGATCCTTTTCTCAATCACAAAAACTAATCCTAGTAAAATGAAATTTAATCTTATACTATTATTGCTTTGGTTCAATTCCCTATCTGCTCAATGGGAAACCATTAGCTTGCCAAACAGTGAACAGATTGATAAGATTATTGCTGATCATAACATTTTGTACGCTGGAACAGTTCTTGCCAAGGTCTACCAGTCGGTCGACCATGGAGAAAGCTGGACACAACTTGGAGGGGATATCGATGAGATATCATATGCAACCGATGTACTTCATAAAAAAGAAAATGTACTTTTTTTCAGCCACAATATTGGCGGTGATGATTACAACTTCAGATGTTTTTTCAATGGTGAAGATTGGGAA
>ERZ651768.836-NODE-836-length-22782-cov-4.031887_pt1 | contig 22782 bp, 15 predicted proteins | sample MGYA00514754_ERZ651768 | MGnify/ENA metagenome assembly ERZ651768
CATTCAATTTAACAGTGCAAACCTTTTAGAATTCAATACCAGTGAGTCTAATGCTGGTATGATGGTTTTTGATCCAGAAGAAATGTACAATATTATTTCTAATAATTATGTTCTTGGAGAAAATGACCCCCCTCCTGATACTTATGGTGGTAATGAATTGTCATATATTCGTGAAATTGACGCACTTTCAATGGAATATTCTGAGTCTATTAACGAATCAGCTCAAACTGGAATTAATACTATAGAATATCCAGAGAACAATATCGGATACCAAATGGCACTCACAGCAAAGTTGATCTCAGGGGGGCTTGGTACACCAGTATACAGGCTATATCAAAAGGGATATGATACACATGCAAATCAGGCCAATAACCATTCAAACCTTTTACAAAATGTTTCGGAAAGTATTTCGACTTTCTTACAAGATCTAAACAATCAAGGACTTCAAGATAAGGTTCTAGTTGTAACAACTAGCGAATTTGGACGGCGAGTTTACGAGAATGGATCTTTTGGTACTGACCATGGGACAAGTGCTCCGTGCCTCTTATTCGGTTCAAGTATTGTTCCAGAAATTTTTGGAACAAATCCTGACCTCACGAACCTTAATAACAATAATAATATGCAGATTCAATTTGACTTTAGACAGGTCTATGCAAGTCTCATAAAAGATTGGTTTGGATTGCCTGAATCAATTATACAAAGCGTTTTTGGAAATTCTTTTGAATCAATACCCTTTGTTCAGGAACCATTATCAATAGAACCGTCAAATTTGCCAAATAATTTCAAGATGTATCCAGCTTTCCCTAATCCGTTTAACCCAAAAACCTCTGTTAACTTTGAACTATCAAAAATCTCTAATGTTGTAATCCGTGTAATAGATCAAAATGGAAAACTCGTAAATAAAAAGTATTTAGGTCGTATGCAAATTGGAAACCACAAATTTAATTTGAATGCTAAAAATTGGGCATCAGGAATGTATTTTGTTCAATTAGAAGTATCAGGGAAAATTCTTTCGCAAAAAATTAGTCTACTAAAATAAAATTATGTTAAAACATCAAGCCCCACATTCGTGGGGTTTTTTGTTTTTAGCCCCACACACATTGTAGGGTAATTATTTGTAGATTTGGAAGGTATGAAGAAGGTTTTGTTTGTATACTCATTTAAGCCTCACAATCTAGGAAAAACGATTTAACTTTTTTTAATTTAAAGAGTCAAACTTTTCAATATTAATGGACAAAAGTATTAGACTACTTAATTTACTTATTTGCATATCTCTTTTCTTTTTATCTTGTTCTAAAGGTTATAATGACGTTAAAGAAATAACATTAAACTCCACAAAAACAAATATTCTACTTATTATAGCAGACGATTTTGGGTTAGATGCCTGCCCTAACTATGATGTTGGGACAATCAAACCTAATATGCCTCACTTACAAGAAATGATTAATAAGGGTATTACATTTGATAACTTTTGGGCATTTCCAATTTGTTCTCCAACAAGAGCATCTATTCTTACAGGAAAATATGGAGTAAATACTGGTGTATTAAATGCTACAAATAATTCTACTATTGGGAACGATGAAAAAACACTTCAATCCTATTTAGATGAACATCTAGGTAAAGTATACAACCATTCGATTATTGGGAAATGGCATTTATCAAACAACGAGCCTAATCGCCCTACAGAAATGGGAATAGATTATTATGCTGGCTTACTGAGTGGTGGTGTAAATAATTATAATCAATGGAATTTAGTAGAAAATGGAGTAAGCGATCCCTCTACAGATTATATAACAACAAAAATTACTGACTTAGCTATTAATTGGATTAATGACCAAGATAATAACTGGTTTTGTTGGTTAGCTTACACGTCGCCACATATTCCTTTTCATTTACCCCCCAACTATATGCATTCACAAAACAATTTACCAGGAGATCAGGCAAGTATAGACGCTAATCCATTGGCATATTATATGGCTATGGTAGAAAGTATGGACTTTGAAATCGGTAGATTGTTAGATAATATTCCTCAAGATGAACTCGAAAATACTATTATTATTTTTTTGGGTGACAATGGCACAATTGGGCAAGTCATTCAAAGTCCTTATGTTAGTAATCGAAGTAAAGGAAGTCTCTATCAAGGGGGAATATCTGTTCCATTAGTTGTATCAGGAAAAGGAGTATCAAGAAAAGGAACAAGAGATCAGAATCTTATCAATTCCTCCGATTTATTTACTACTGTTGCACAAATAGCTGGTATTGATGTAAATGAATATGAAAATAGTAAAAGTTTCTTCCCCCTACTTACGCAAGAAACTACCAATAATAGAAATTACAATTATTCAGAGGTTTTAAACGACGTTCCAATTAAATCAGGCTACACAATTAGAGATAATACCTATAAACTTTTCGTATTGGATAATGGAGATGAAAGATTTTACAATTTAATTGAAGACCCTTATGAGCAGAATAATATTATAAATAATCTTTCAGCTTATGAAGAATCTGTTTATAACAACCTAAAAACAGAAGTCAGTATAATTAGGGAATAACTAATTCCAATAAAGTCTATAAGTAATACGGTAGCTACTGGGTTAGGTTTCAGTTATAACGACTGAAAAATATTATGTCGATTTAGTCTGTAAAATTAAAAGAACCCCACCCCACATTCGTGGGGGTTTTTTGATTATAGGATGATGGGTAGATTATTAAATGTTCTAACATAGTCTAAATTGTTATTAATGTTTTCCCAGTCCCATAAGAATGTGTGGGAATCCATTCCACCATTCCCATTCCCAAGGTTTACTTGTACCACACCTCGATTTTGTTACGAACAGGTTACCAATCCTATCATATGCGGTGTAAAGCCAAAATAAACCAAGACCATAAAAAAGACATAGTGCTGTAAATTGTCCGAGATTAGTTTTTATTTTATTCATCATCCAAATATAGCTAACTACATTATTGGGAGAGTAGGGATTATATATAATGCGTGTCTAAACTGACAAAAGGGACAAAAGCCAAAAAAGTACTCTTATGATGAGTTGATCATATGCATCCTTGCTATTGATAAGTATAATAATTTTATATAAACAGCATTTTCAATTATGTTAATTTTGATAGTGAGATGGGCATATTATTTATTTTTTACACTAAGTATTATTAATGCACAGACAATATTACCGACGTCTATAAATGAAGATATTTACTTTTATAAAACTAACTCACCTTATCTGGTAAATAATACTGTCACAATTAATGAGGGTTCAACTGTCCAATTTGAAAAAGGTTGTACTATTCTTTTTGATAATGCTCAGACGTTTCATGTTCTGGGTATTTTAATTTTATCAGGTACTTCAAATGATAGTATATATTTGAGTAGTAGCACTCAAAATACATATTGGGGCCCTATTGTAAGTGATAATGGAACACTTGTATTCAGCTACAATGTTATTTCTTCTGTTAAGAAAATAATTTCTAGTAATCATGGAATAATTAAAATTAATAACTCAAAAATAAAGACTATCGCAGGAAGTGATGGTGATGATGGAATATCTATACATTATGCAGATACACTAAAAATTTTAAACTCAGAATTAGAAGGTGCGCCTACTGGTGGGAAGATAGATGGTATTGATGCAGATGGTGTTTCTTATTCTTTAATCAGTGGAAACATTATAAAGAATTGGCCTGATGATGGTATTGACATTGGGACTGGTTCACAAAATATATATATTATCAATAACACGATAAGTAACAATGATTGTGGAATTTCTATTGGTGAGAATTCAAATGTTTATGTTGAAAACAATGTGATATATGATAATGCAATAGGTATCCAGAGCCATAATGGTTCAATATCCATTTGTAATCAGAATACATTGGTTGGAAATCATTATTCTCTCCAGCCTTATCATGGAAGTGACGCAAACACAGGAGGAACAATAAATATAATTAATAGCATCATGTCTTCTGCTTTATATCTTGACTATAACGATCAAATTAACTCTGTTGTTGACATTGCATATTGTTTGTCTGACACAGACATTTTAATTGGGGTTGGAAATATATATAGTGATCCATTATTTTGTAGTGCTGAACAATTCGATTATACATTATCACAAAACTCACCATGTGTTGGAGCAGGAGAAAATGGTGTTAACTTGGGTGCATTTGGAGTTGGTTGTGAAACTGCAATTATAGAGACAGATAAAAACTTAGTGCCTATAAAATTTGTTTTAGGTCAGAATTTCCCCAACCCATTTAACCTAACTACAACATTGCGCTATGAACTTCCAGAAGATGGAATAGTTAATATTACTATCTATGATATGATGGGAAGAATAGTTAAAACCCTTGTAAACGGCTCACATACTGCGGGGTATAAAACTATCCAATGGTATGCTACAAATGATAGCAATGAACTAGTACCGACAGGATTATATCTTTATACGATAAAAATAGGGAGGATAATGGAAACCAAGAAGATGGTATTATTAAAGTAACTCTCCGCGCATTAATCTCAAAAGGTCGTAAATTTATTTAGTCTTTATTTTTTTTTACCCTTTACTATTGGTTGTTAGATTTTAATTATGGAAATATTTCAATTAATTAAATTTGCCCGAGTACTAATTTTAATAACAATAATTTCTAGTATTAGTGGTCAAGTTTTAATCAATGAGTTTTTGGCTAGTAATCTTAATTATTATCAGGATGAATATGGTGAATATGATGATTTGATTGAAATATTTAACCCCAATGAAAATCCAATCGCATTGTCGGGATATTATATTTCAGACGATAGTGACTTATTAGACAAATGGGTATTTCCACAAAATGATTCACTATTCATTATACCGGCTGAGGGGTATATAGTTTTATGGGCGGATGGTGAGCCAGAACAAGGAATCAATCATCTATCCTTTAGTTTAAATAAGAATGGTGAAATGATCATAATAACAGAACCTGATGGGCAAACAATCATTGATCAAATAAATTTTAGTTACCAACGCACAAATATTTCCATGGGGCGAGATGCTCAAAACAATAATACTTGGTCTTATTTTAGTAGTCCTACAATAGGGAATCAAAATGGATTTGGTTCTCAAGGGTTCTTAACAAATCCCTCTATATCACCTGAAGGTGGGAACTTTAATCAACCTATATCAATTGCTATGGAAAATACTGATAATTCTGTATCCATACATTATTCCCTCAATGGCACTGATCCCACTGAAGTTGATCTACAGTACAATGCTGAGATCACAATCTCAAATACAACTGTATTGAATGCCAAGTCGTTCAAAGAGAACTTTATCCCAAGTCTAAGCGAAGGCCAGTTTTATTTAACAAATACATCTTATTCATTACCAATCCTTGCAATATTAACTGACCCTATAAACCTCTGGGATGAATCATCAGGTATATATGAAAATTATTTGAATGAAGGTGTCTTATGGGAAAAAAGATGTACAAACCAATATTTCAATATGGATTCAACAATGTTTTCTATCCCATCTGGAATTCGTATTCAAGGAAGATCTTCACGAGTTAGACCTAAAAAGTCTTTTCGTCTATTTTTTAAAAATGCTTATGACCATGATAGATTGAATTATCCAATGTTCGGTCCTAATGGGCCAGTAACATTTAAGAACCTGGTTTTTCGATCTGGGTATGATGATGATATACAGATGTTGGAGGGTACATTAATTCGAGATCCATTGGTAACAAGACTATGGGAAAAATTAGGGATGCTTGCTTCTAGAGGTAATTTTACAAATTTATATTTAAATGATCAGTACTGGGGAATATATAATATTCGAGAGAGTATCAATGAGCATTTTATTAGCGATCATACTGGGTATCTTGATTTTGATTTAATTCGTTATTTGAAAAACAATATTGATTTGAAATACGGTACTTTGGATGAATGGGTTTCTCTTAATGCATTTATGCATACAGCTGATTTCTCACATGATAATATATATCAAGAAGCATTAAGTCGTATCGATATGAATAATTTTTTAAATCTTCAGGCATTAATAATTTGTTCAGAATATAGAAGCTGGGGATGGGGTGTAAGTGCGTATCGAGAAAATTCATTAACTGGAAAATGGAGATGGACAATCTGGGATATGGATAGGGCTTTTACTAACCCTAATTGGAATGGGTTTACATTCTTAAATGACACAACAGGCCTCGAAGAACCGAATGCGTTTACCTTTCGTCTGTTGCAAAACAATCAATTCAAAGTTGATTATATCAACCGTATTTCAGACTTTCTTAATTCATTGTTCAAAGCTGAAAATGTAGTATCAGAAATTGACTCCTTAGAGAGTCAACTTGCAGCTGATATTATATTCGAAGCGGGAAGATGGGATAGAACAGTTTCTCATTGGGAAAATAATATTGAAACTCTTCGAATATTTGCAGATAATCGCCCAGCAATAATAAGGCAGCAACTTATAAATTACTTTTCTCTACCTGGGGTAGGTGAAATTATACTCAATTCCAATTCAGGTGGGCTCATAAGAATAAATTCACTATCAATAGAAGATTTTCCATGGAACGGAACATACTTTAAGGATATTCCTGTTAATATTGAAGCAATACCGTACTCTGGATATGTTTTTGAAGGATGGAATAATGAAAATATTTCAGAGGACCCTATAACAACAGTTAATCTGTTAACAGATACAACCTACTTAAGCGCTATATTTTCACCTATAAACCCTTTAAACTCTATAAAAATCATTACCCCGACTGTTAATGAGCTAGATCAGTTTCATCCATTTGTTTTTAGGCATTATGATGAGAAAGGTAATCTTTTGATGAACAATGAACCAATTATTGGAAATATTTTAGTTAATGATACCATTTTGGATTCAGCTTTAATCATCAAAAAGGGTGTTGGAACGTATCTATTAAATATAGATGATTTAATGAGCCCAATATCATTAAGCCTAAATATAAACGATTTACAAGGTAATGAAATTATATTACCCCAGGTTATGTCTTTTAATAATGATACTGTTTCTGGGACAATACAAGATGGCGAGTTAATATGGGAAGATCATTCAAATATTTACATTGAAGATGACTTAATTATTCCCGGCGGTGCCAGCTTGACTATTAAAAAAGGTTCTCAAGTAAGATTGAATGAACATACTAATATCATCATTCGTGGAAATTTGAATATCTTGGGCACAAAGGAAAGCCCAGTTCTATTCAAGTCAAACAGCTGGAATAAACCATGGGGCGGGATTGAGTTTTATAATTCAAGTTCAGAGATAAATTATTGTTTTTTTATAAACGCTGGCTCTGATCCTAATAAAGGGTGGCAACATACGAACACACAGCCTGTTATTTTTGCAAAAGAAAACTCTAATCTAGTACTAAACAATGCTTTTATTTTATATTCACCAGGAAAAGCTTTGGGAGCGCACACTAGTATTGTGAACATTGATAGTGCAATAAGTTCCTTTGTTTTTCATGGTGGAGAATTTCATTATACACATTTAATATATAACCATTCATACACAATGAATATTCCAAACAATGATGAGATTATTGTTGATGATGATAATGATGGTTTTCATATTGATTATCGTCACCCTCAAATAAATGATCCATCTCAAATTATTAATAGTTTTTTCTTTACAGGAAAGGACGATGCCATTGATCAGCATGATGCAAGAATTAATGTTAATAATTGTTGGATCGAAAATTGGATGAATGAGGGAATCGCAACTTCTGGTGGTGATACGGTAATTGTTTCTAATACTTTAATCAAAAACTGTAATACTGGTTTTGAAGCTGGATGGGGATCTCCAAAATTATTTGTTGATCATTCTTTGGCTATAGAAAACGTAACTGGGTTTAAATTTGGAGATAATAATTCAACTCCCTCAACTGGAAAAGTATCGGTTACAAATTCTATATCTTTTGGTAATGATGATAATATCAATAATTATACCAATCATTTAAACGGGCCATATCCAGGCGGAATTGAGCTTTCATTCTCAATAGCCAATGATAGTGAATATGATACAATTCCAACAAATCTAACTGGCGTTCCTTCGTTTAAATCAAATTACAGGCTCCATCACTATTCAATAGGCGCTGGTATGGGTACTAAAGGAACTAATCTTGGACTTGTAGATACTTCAGTATTATACATTGGTTCTGTAATAATTAATGAGATTATGTATAAGGCATCTTCAGATTATGATTCAGGAGATTGGATAGAACTATATAATCCAAGTGAAGATTCGCTAAACGTATCATCATGGAGTTTAAAAGATGATGATGATGACCACCTTTTTCAATTTCCCGACTCAATAATAATACCAGGTGAGAATTATTTGATTATAGCAAAAGATTTAGAAGATTTTTATTCCGTTTATTTTCATGAACCCCAAGTCATAGGTGAAATCCCCTACGGATTTGGTTTAGGCGATCAGGTTAGGCTTTATTCTCCTATCATGATTCTAGTAGATAGCTTAGAATATGGAGTAAGTACACCTTGGCCATCCGCTCCAAATAATTTAGGTCCGAGTCTAGAGTTGGTTAATACAGGAGACAATACGCTTCCTGAAAACTGGTCATCCTCTCTGGTCTTGGGGGGGACTCCCGGATTAAAAAATGGTCTTTCATCTTTATCTAATATTGGTGAATCGACACTGGTTCCTTCGAATTTTCAATTAAGTCAAAACTATCCGAATCCTTTTAATAATCAGACCGTAATAGAATTTGTTTTGCCAGAAAAATCTCAAGCAAAGATCACTGTTTTTGATATCCTTGGTAGAGAAATAATAATCTTAAAAGACAATATTTTATCTCCAGGTACGTATATTGTTAATTGGGACTGTAGAGATACTATAGGTCGTATAGTTCCGGCTGGTGTATATTTTTATCGTTTGGATACCATAGGTTTTAATGATGTGAAAAAAATGATATATATTAAATGAATAGATGAATCATAATCGCTCCATGAATTTCTCAAGATATATCCTATTTTTTATTGCGCTAGTTTGGCTTCAGCAAATTGGTTCTGCTCAAATTGTTATCAATGAGTTTATGGCTTCTAATGATACCACTATATCAGATAATTTTGGTGAGTTTGATGATTGGTTAGAATTAGTCAATATTTCTGCCGATAGCATCAATCTTTTTGGTTGGTTTTTAAGTGACAACGATTCAAATCCTTATAAACATCAATTCTTAGATTCTATATGGATTGTTCCTGATTCATTTCATATAATATGGGTTGATGATGATGTAGAACAAGGCGTAGACCATTTGAACTTCAAACTTGGATCTGATGGTGAGGAAATTGTTCTGACTAATCCTTTTTCTGAATTAGTTGATTCAGTCTATTTTGGACAACAAGAGACGGATATTAGTTATGGTCGCTATCCAAATTTCACTGGAGATTGGTCTATAATGAGTATTTCAACTCCTGGTTCATTAAACTTTCCGCATGACAGTAGTGAATATTCACCAGTCGCTCTTGTGTCACCATCATCAGGGTTTTTCGATAACTCGATTTTTGTTACTTTAGGTGTTGGTCAAGATGAAATGGACATCTATTACAGCCTTGATGGAAGCATTCCAAATACAAGTTCAAGTCAATATTCTGAGCCAATATTAATAACATCTACAACAGTTTTGCGAGCCATAACTATTAAGCCTGGGTTATTGCAAAGCGATGTCCAGACGCATCATTTTATACTGAATACGAATTTTCAATTACCAACAATGGCGCTTGCGATTGATCCTGATGATTTCCCAATTGGAAATGGGGAATATAATCTTCACGTAAAGTATTTTGATCGCCAGGGCGCCCTAGGATTCGAAACTGATGCTGGCATTGAACGTCATGGAAATATTGCAGCCCAGAATCCATATAGAATTTCCTTTAAATCTGAATATGGTCTATCCTATATAGATTATCCTCTTTTTGAAAACAGAGAATATCATAAATTCAAAAGACTTATTCTTCGTAACGCTAGTAACGATAGATTTCCAAATAATAATAATAGTAATAGAGCCCATTTACGAGATGGAATTATTCATACTGTTTATCAATCATTACAACCCAATGGTGCTTATTCTTCTTTTAAGCCAGTCCATGTATATATCAATCATACATATTGGGGGATATATCATTTAAGGGAAAGACAAGACAAATATTATGTGGAAGAATTATTTGGCTATGATGATGTTGACCTACTAGAGAGAGCATTTAATTTTGAAGATAATAGAAATGCGGTTGAGGGTGATTGGATAGCATATGATGAGTTAGAAGATTTTGTTGAGAACCAGGATATGACGCTGGTAGAGAACTTTGAATATCTTCAAAATAATATTCATTATGATGAATTTATAGATTACTGGATATTGGAAGTATTTGTAGGAAATGTTGATTGGCTTACAAATAATATTAAATATTTTCGTCCTCGATCCGGGCAGGATAAGTGGCGTTGGATTCTCTGGGATGTAGATCATGGTTTGGGGATGGATTACGTGTATAATGATGTAGACTATAGCTCTCCGGAAACTGATTATTTAGACTGGTCTACCGGGTTTACGGGGCCGAGAGTAGAAAGTGGACGAAGTAATCGTATTATTAGGGCCATCCTTAGAAACGATATAGGCAGAATAGATTTTATTAACCGTTTTGCAGATCTACTGAATACAACATTTTTAAATGAAAATCTATTAGGCATAGTTGATTCATTGGAAGGCATCTTATTGCCGGATATGCATCTACAAGCTGAACGTTGGAATGGGGATATGAGTGATTGGAATACAGGTATTGAAAATGTTAGAAACTTTATAACCGAACGCCCATCCCATGTTGTAAATCACATTAAAAATAAATTTGATTTGGACTCAACATTTCAAGTAACCATTGAAATATCACCAATGTATACTGCTGCTATCGAAATTAATTCTATCTTAGTTACTAATTTTCCTTGGACAGGTACCTATTTCAGTAATGTGCCAATAACTATAACTGCAAATCCATTTCCAGGGTATGATATATTAAATTGGGAAGGATCATACACTACATCAAATACAATCGTTTTAGACTCTCTTTATCGCGACACTACATTTACTTTAATAATTACTCCTATTTCAAATCATTCCCTTGTTATCAATGAGTTTCTAGCTAAAAATGATGATAGTTGTTTTGATGATTATGGTGAGGCAGATGACTTTATTGAGTTATATAATGGAACAGATACAACAGTGGCATTAAATGGAATGATAATCACCGATGATCCAATAGAATTAAGTAATGGTTTTACAATTATAGACACTTCATTATTATTACTTTTACCAGGGGATTATATGGTCTTTTGGGCTGATGAAGATATAGAGCAGGGTTTTAATCATTTGAATTTTAAATTGGATGGAGATGGAGATCAAATTTATCTGTTTAATGAACAAGGAAATTCAGTTCTAGACTCTGTCACCTTTGATAATCAAGAGGTAGATATTTCCTATGGAAGATATTTAGATGGTTCTTATGTGTGGACAGAAATGCAACCAACGCCAGGCATGGAAAACGTTGGTTTAGTTCCCATGTTTAGCATCTCTTCTGATAGCGTAAATTTTCCGATTACATACCCTTACGATACAGTAAAAGCAGGTATAGAATTGATTAATGATGGTCTTTCAGATTTAGTAATTTCAAATTCATTTATTGAAGACCAATCAGTTCAACTCATTTCCCAAATTCCATTGATTATTGAGCCGGGGGTATCCGATTCATTATTATTCACTCACACACCATTAAATACAGGCCATATGAATACATATGCATATTTACAAACAAACGACCCTACTCAACCTAATGTTGAAATATCTTTTTATGGAACGAGTGAGCTAAGATCTCATCCAATATTGTATGAGATAAAAGACGTGCCAGAAGATAGGGGGTTGAGGGTGAAGATAGAATTTATACAAAGTAAATTTGATGGTGTTGATACTTCTGATTCAATTGATAAGTATGTCATTTGGCGTTTTAATACAAATAGCTCTATATGGGATTCCGTTAGTTTTATATTAGCGAATGGCGATTTTATTAATTCGACTAATGTTTTTACTTTGTGTGACTCTACGATAGACAGTTCTTGTCTCACAAGTTACAAGATATCTGCAAGGTTGCTTAATTCTGATTCAATAGTTTGGTCAAATACGCTCGCAGGTTATTCTTTAGACAATTTACCACCTTCCACACCTACTGGATTAACAGCAATAGAATTTGAAGACATTTTAAAACTAACTTGGGATTCTAATTCCGATGATGACTTGGTGAATTATATTTTAGATAAATCAGATGATTCACTATTTTATATTGACCAATTTTCTTCTTTTAATATTAACGATACAGTCTTTTATGATATTAATTATCACCCTGATAGTATTGGATTTTACCGATTGTCTGCAATTGACAACTCAAATAATCAAAGCAGTTACTCAACCGTATATGTCTATCCACATCCAATTCTTGCAAACGATGAAAACTATCTAACTTCTTCAAAATTTATTTTGCATCAGAACTATCCAAACCCATTTAACCCAATCACATCTCTACGCTATGATTTACCAGAAGATGGTTTAGTCAATATAACTATCTACGATATGATGGGAAGGGTAGTTAAAACGCTTGTAAATGGCTCACAAAGTGCAGGAAATAAGTCCGTCCAATGGAAAGCCACCAATAATAGAAACGAGCCAGTATCGGCAGGGTTATATTTTTATATGATACAAGCAGGGGGGTTTAGGCAAACCAAGAAGATGGTATTATTAAAATAGCCCGCATACCCGTAAAGTCATAGAGGCTTTTGTATGTTATACTACTATATTATATCTCTCAGATGGCTAAGTATTTTGTATATGTAATTGAGCTCGATTCTAAGGTCGCTGATTTGAGGAAATTTCGTGCAAAGAATCCAAAATATATCAAGGGGAATGGTTGCGTTTATGTTGGACAGTCTGTTAAAAAACCAGAGATTAGGTTTGAACAGCACAAAGAAGGTTATAAATCAAATAAATACGCTAAATATTTTGGTATTAGGCTAAGACCTGATTATTATGAAAAATATAATCCAATTCCTACAAGAAAAGATGCTGAACATATAGAAAAATATATAAGTAAGGAATTACGTGATAAGGGAGTCGGGGTATGGTTCAATTAGGATAATATCATTATATCGGTATAGATCGGTAAGATATAATTAATTGCCATACTTTCGTTTTCTGTTCTATATCGCCCTCATTCCCCGCAAACGATCCCGATATAAAAATTGGTTTCTGAATGCCAATGCTCAGTGCTCCCTTTTTTAAACTAAATAGATAACTTAATGAAGGAGTTAGAACCAATGCCGCGGAATTAGGAGCCGGGTCATTACCCCAATAAGCTTGAGAAAGTTGTTGCATTCCAATACTGAAGTCTATTGAACCATCAAGACTGTCAAATCGTTTATAGATTGTAGAAAATATAGCATTAATTACTATGGGCGGTAAATATGAATACTCATTCTGTTCAAAAGGTTTCTCAAAAGTAAAACTACCACCGAAAAAAACAGGATTCGATGATCTTTTGTAGAAAATTTGTAAATCTGAGATATAATTATATGTGCCGTTACTGATACTAAAATGTCTGTGCGGTGAGTATTCACCATCTGTTTTTTTAAAAGGGTTAATTGTGATAGTATTTTTTGAGGGGATGACAATACCTCCACCAAAAATTATTCTATATCCATCTCCAGCACCAGTATTTTTATGTAGATAACGTAAAACAATTTTTGAATCACCCAGTATTCCACCGTTTGCATTGCTAAAGTCACTATTTGTATACTCATCACGATGGTGTATAGATTGGTTGGTCCCAAACCAATCCATAGAACGTATACCAAGAGTTGTGTTAAAGGATAAATTAATTCTATCACTCAGACCATAGATTACCCCTGGACGAAAAATAACAGATAGTAAAGAGCCGCTATGATCAAATTCTTCACCTGGGATTTGCTCATGCCACCAGTCAATATACTGAGTAGAGTTTTCTATTGATAAATAGACTTCATTTTTTTTGGCACCAAGGCCCATATCTGAATTACCACCTGGCAATGAGGGATTTCCTCATAGAGCTCATTGGCCATACAGCGCTACAGTTAAAAAATAAAAAAGAATGGAGATGATGTACTTGAAATGAATCATTTTTAAGGTTTTTAATTTATTATTTTTAAAATAAATATAAGAATAGAATAATAAAATCTTTAAATATAAAATAAATAATGATTTTAATCTAAATTAATAAATAATTTGAATTTATATAAATTATATTTTAATTTTTATTTACATTAAATTAAAATTTATTAAATATTGATATATTAATTTTCCAATCATTTTTCAGCCATGATGAGATAAACTCTAATTTATATCAGCGAGTTGCCCCTCTTCAAAATAAGTAGATTTTCTACTTCCTTCTTGTGTTTTATATTAGAAGAGGGGCACAACTATTAAGCGATTATGGTTTTATTGATACCTAATCTAATGCGTTCTATATTCATATTTATATAGCTGGAGAAAAAACCGATGAAATGTTTATCCTGTTCTCACTCTTGGCAAAGAACCAAGTGGACAGAGTATATATCACTTTTATCAAAGTGTCCTAGCTGCGGAAGTCATTTACTCGCTAGAAATGATATGTTTCTATCTATATGGAGATTTGTAAAAAAAATAAAAAACAATTCGTAATATTTATCTAAGATTAATTACAGTTTAATTATTGGATATATTTTTCATTTTATGATCAGTAGGAGCTCTAACAAAATGAAGACTAACATTATTTTATTTATTGCCTTATTCTCAAGCTTTTTGGTGGGTCAAGTAGACTACAATACCCAGATCCAGACTATATTTAATAATAGTTGTACAAGTTGTCATCTATATGGTCACAATAGTGGTTTAAATCTGACCACCTATTCTACGACGATGTTTGGAGGAAATAATGGTTTGGTAATAGCAGCCGGAGATCATGCTAATAGCGAGCTTTATAATCGGATAACACTGCCAGAGACTGCTAATGGTGATATGCCTCCGACTGGCTCATTATCTCAATCTGATATTGACCTAATTGCCCAGTGGATCGATGAAGGCGCTTTAGAGGTTCCGGCTGTAGAGGTAGACACTCCTGATGTTGTGATCAATGAGTTTTTAGCTGCCAGTGAGAATTGTTGTGGCAGTGATATTTTTGATGGAAATACTGAAGACTTTGTTGAGCTATTTAATTATGGAACAGAACCTATCAATATTAATGGCTGGGGTTTTAGTGATACGGATGGTGTGGTCACTACTACAGCACCAGATACAAGTATAACCCCAGGAGGTTTTCTTGTTCTTTGGTATACTGGAGACAACAATGGTTTTCCTGAAATAAATGAAAAATTATCAAGCGATGGTGAGACGATTTATATAGCTGACGCAGATGGAAACCCTATGATCAGTTATGCTTTTGGATCTCAGACAGATGATGTATCATATGGACGTAATCCAGATGGATCAGAGACATGGGAATACTTCTCAATTCCAACGCCAGGAGCTTCTAATGTGATTGAAAATTCACCTCCAGGACCGTTCTCTCTGATTTATCCTGAAGCTTATGATACACTTTCTATTAATCTTGAAAACCAGAATGATAGTACAAACTTTTCGTGGGAAGAAAGTGTAGATCCCGATGGAGACAGTGTACAATATATTTTTCAATTCTATGGTATTGATATTGTGTCAATGGTTGGTCCAGTATTTACCAGATTCTATGAGCATACTTTAGATAATACAGAATTACCACTTGCTAACAATTTTATTGCTGATATTTTAATTGATTTTTATGCTGATGTAGTCGACGGATATTTTTTAGACTCTTTGTCAGAATCTTTGCCCTTGGTTTGGGGCGTTACTTCATCGGATGGTATTGCCAGCTATGGTGATGTCATCCTTTATAACGAAGAGACTAATACTAATGGTTTTTATCTAGATGTCGATATAAGTGGTTACTATTATGAGATCCCAGAAATCGATACTCCTGATGTTGTGATCAATGAGTTTCTAGCTGCTAACGAAAATTGTTGTATTTCACCAGATGGGAATACAGAAGATTTTGTAGAATTATATAATTTTGGAACCGATACTATCAATATTAATGGTTGGGGGTTTAGTGACACGAATGGTGAGGTTGCTACCACGGCGCCTGATACAAACATCGTTCCTGGAGGATTTATTGTATTATGGTTTACAGGCGACACAACTGGTTTTCCAGAGATTGATTCAAAACTTTCAGCAGACGGAGAAACTATTTACATAACAGATGCAGATGGTAATCCAATGATCAGCTATGACTTTGGACCTCAGACAGATGATGTTTCTTATGGTCGTAATCCAGATGGATCAGAAACATGGGAATATTTTTCAAACCCAACTCCAGGAACACCAAACATTGAAAGTCTCCAATTGCAAAATGAAATTATATCTGAATCCTTTACAGTTTTTATTGCATATCCAAACCCATTTAATCCTGTTACAACAATAAGTTATAATATACCAAGCGATGGCTTTGTTGATGTTACTGTTTTTGATATGATGGGTAGAATAGTGAAGAATCTAGTGCGCTCCAAGCAATCCTATGGTTACAAGTCTATTAAGTGGAACGCTACTAATAATCAAAATCAGCCAGTTCCAACAGGTATCTATATATATAAGATTGAGTTTGGAAAGTTTGTAGCTAATCGGAAAATGATTCTTCTAAAATAAGCTGATTGGTTTCAGAAAATATAGCCAACAATGAAAAAGCATTGTGGACAAAGAAAAAACTATAAAACAAATTACTGAACGTTCGAAGAAGACTATGGTAGGAAACATGGGTATTGAGCTGACTGATATCGGAGAGCAATTTATCTGTGGGAAAATGCCCGTTGATCATCGCACCAAAACATCCTTTGGAATGCTTCACGGGGGATCAAGCGTCGCCCTTGCCGAGACGCTTGGAAGCATTATAGGCGGTTTTCAGGTAAACAGAGAAACACAGACTGTAGTCGGCATTGATATTAATGCGAGCCACTTAAAATCAGTCTCAGACGGGTGGGTGTATGGTAGAGCAGAGGCAGTGAGGATTGGCAGTAAGATCCAGGTTTGGGATATTAATATCAAAGATGAAAATCAAAACATGGTATGCAAAAGCAGGCTCACGCTTGCCGTTATCAATAAGAGATAGATATCAAAAAATTATCATACTGAATAATAGATAACCACTTTTAGGACTCCATATTTTATTATTTTTTCATTCTCTTGATCTTAGTTCTTACGAGCTAATTCTAATGGGATTATGTGCCATGGGAATAGGTATGGCAAAAACAGGCCTGGGAGGTTTAGGCATGGTCGTCGTTCCCGTGATGGCAAATATATTTGGCGCAAAGTCTTCAACCGGAATATTGCTGCTTCTGTTAATCATGGCAGATTTTTTTGGCGTTCGATATTATCACATGCACGCTGACCTTAGACAGTTGATCAAGCTAATACCTAGCACCATTATAGGCATACTAACCGGTGTTTTCATTGGGGATATATTATCTGACGTTTATTTCCAGTTTCTACTTGGTGCCGTTATTATTTCTGGTGCGCTCATCATGGTTATCAAGGTTGATATAAAAGAGAATAATCTTTTCTCAATTGCCGTAGGTTTTTTAGGTGGCTTTATTACAATGATAGGGAATGCTGCAGGCCCAATTATGTCGATCTATTTTCTTTCAATGGGATTTGATAAAAATAAATTTATCGGAACAGCTGCCTGGTTTTTCCTTTTTGTTAATCTGTTTAAGGTGCCGATGCATGTATTTATATGGAAAACAATTGATTTAAACATATTGTTGTTTGACCTTAGCCTATTCCCCCTTATCCTGCTTGGAGCTCTTACCGGTGTTTGGATCGTAAAAAAAATACCAGAGCAACCTTATAAGATTTTTGTAATCGTGTCAGTTATTCTTTCTACCTTTAACCTGTTTATTTAACATAAATACAATTCTATCATGATTTTTATTTCTAGGCTTAGTATATGTAATTTTTCTGGTAAGAACCTTTTTATATGGATATAGAATTATTACTCTGGCTCCCAATAGTATTGTTGGCACTTGCCAGTATTATTAAAATGCTAACTAGCAGTAAGGATAATAATCGAAAACCTTGGATCAGGATTGAGGAGATCAAAGAAAATGAATAGACATCTTAGTATGAGAACTGCAAACCCAGCACTGCAGTCAGATACCTTCAGAAAATCTATGGCTAGCGCATCAGCATCACACGAGGCTATGACGATTAATGGAGTAGTCAACAAGACAGGTATAGCTCTTTTATTGTTAATCATCAGTGCATCAGTGACCTGGTCAGATCCTGCGCTTGGAGGTTTTGCTGTAATTGGATTTGTCACTGGAATTATTGCTGCCATTGTTACATTCATTAAACCAACACTTGCTCATATAACCGTACCAATTTATGCAATATCTCAGGGGTTGGTTTTAGGGGCTATATCTAGAATGTTTGAGATACGTTATCCAGGAATAGCAGTCCAAGCTATCTTTCTTACGTTTGGAACACTTGGTTCTCTGCTGCTTGCTTATATTTCCGGATTAATTAAAGCTACTGAAAATTTCAAACTCGGAGTGTTTGCTGCTACTGGTGCAATCGGTGTTGTTTACTTAATTAACTTTGTAATGAGTTTTTTTGGATCAGGTATCGGTGTGATACACAGCAGTAGCCCAACAGGAATATTGTTTAGCCTCGGGGTAGTTGTAGTTGCAGCATTAAATCTTGTTCTAGACTTTGATTTTATCGAAGAAGGAGCAGAGATCGGAGCGCCAAAATATATGGAGTGGTATGCAACCTTTGGGTTACTAGTTACTCTAATTTGGCTCTATATTGAGATTCTAAGACTCCTATCAAAATTATATAACAGACGATAAGGTTGGTCTTATAAAAAAGACTGCCCATTGGATATAGTTCTTTATCCTTAAAATGTAATAAGTCTTAAGAACGAATTAATAGATTAAATTATTTTTTTTCATTTATAGGAACGGGGTCTTCACCATAGGTACCCCACCACCAAGGATTACAGCGAAATATCCGCTTTGAAGCAAGCCATGATCCTTTAATCACTCCCCATTCATCAATCGCTTGTATTGCATAGTTTGAACAGGTAGGAGCATGCCCGCAATTTTGACCTAATAGAGGAGACAGAGCTATCTGATATATGCGAATCGGGATGATTAATAGTTTTGCAAATACTTTACTAAGCATTATTTAAAATTCTCGTAATTTTGACATAGATTTATAATCTAAATGTAACTCACATGGTTCAATTGTTTCATTTCAATAATCATTCAAGTAATACACCAGGTTTAGCTATTATCTGACATGGCGCGGTTAAGATTATATAACTCTCTTAATAATAAAAAAGAAGAATTTCTTCCAATTGACCCAAACCATATACGCGTGTATACATGCGGTCCAACAGTCTATAACTATGCACACATTGGCAACGCGCGTCCTCCAATCGTGTCTGATATTCTTGTAAGACTGCTCAGGTATCTTTATCCTAGAGTTACGTATGTCTCAAACATTACAGATATTGATGATAAAATAATAAACGCGGCAATAGAACAAGACATACCAATTAGTGAGCTAACAAAAAAGTATGAAAAAATATACAATGATAATTTGATAGAATTAGGTGTAAGCCCACCAGATATTCAGCCTAGGGCAACAGACCACATAGCAGAGATGATAAAACAGGTAGAGGCTCTTATTGATAATGGACACGCGTATGAGGCAGAGGGGCACGTACTCTATAGTGTAAATACTTTTTCTAATTATGGATCACTCTCTGGAAGAGATAAAGAGGAACAGATTGCTGGTAGTAGGGTAGAGGTTGCGCCCTACAAAAATGATCCAGCAGACTTTATACTTTGGAAACCAAGTAACGAGGACCAACCTGGTTGGTCCTCTCCCTGGGGATTTGGTCGCCCTGGTTGGCACCTTGAGTGTTCCGCTATGTCTGAGAAAACACTAGGCGTTCCTTTTGATATTCATTCAGGTGGACAGGATCTTATTTTTCCTCATCATGAGAATGAGATTGCACAATGCTGTGGAGTTCATAAAAAAACCAATGACACAGCTTCTTATGCGCGCTACTGGATACATAATGGAATGCTCAAGTTTGATGGTGATAAGATGTCTAAGTCTCTTGGCAATATACGGTTTATTAATGATCTGATTAATGATCATAAGGGTGAAACTTTAAGAATGGTATTGCTCTCTACCCACTACCGTCAACCGCTTAACTGGTCATCTAAGACAATTGAACAGGCTCAAAAAAACTTAGACAGATTGTATCGTAGTATAAGAAAAGTGGATGCTTCCTTAGATCGAAACCAAGTAGAACCATCTAAATATATAGTTGACGCATTGTGTGATGACTTAAACACTCCTGAAGCCTTAGGGCAGTTAAACATTTTGGTCAATAGCTTGCAAGATGCTAATGAAGATCAGAAAGTAGGAATAATGTCTATAGTCTACTCTAGCGCTAGAATACTTGGTATACTACAACATGCTCCGGATGATTGGCTTGGATACAGTAAGGCTTCAGATGGTTTAGACCTTGATTTAATAGAACGATTGATTGAAAAGCGAAATAATTGTAGAAGTGAGAGGAATTTTAAACGTGCGGATGAGATCAGGGATGAGCTGAAATCAATAGGAATAGATATTGAAGACACGCCAGATGGTACTATATGGCGAAGTGAAAATTAGGTTACGTATTACACCTTTGATTTGAGCTTATAATTTAACCTGGAGGCCAACTCATTTGTCTACCACCTAATACATGCAGGTGAATGTGATACACTGTCTGGGCCCCATGTTCATTACAATTAACAATAGTACGATATCCATTCTCTGCAATGCCTTCTTGCTCTGCTATATCTTTTGCAACTGTAAAAAGTTCTCCTATTAGATCTTTATCAGTTTCCTCTATATCGTTCAATGTTTTAATCTCTTTTTTTGGTATCACAAGATAATGAACAGGCGCCTGAGGATTAATATCGCGAAATGCTAATACTCTTTCATTTTCAAATAAAATATCAGCAGGAATTTCTTTGTTAATAATTTTTGCAAATATTGTGCTCATATTATTATCCTTTAGAGGTTCTCTATTTTTACATTCTAGACTAAAGTCTATTAATGTATTTAAAAATAAAAAAGTTAAATAAGCCAGCTAGGCGACTCAATCAAATAGGTTTAAGAATATCTTAGATGTTTGAGTTTTAAATAAGAGTATTCTGTTTGTAAGAGGTAATACGTACCAAACAAGACAGTGGTGAATAGAGCATCACTAATAATAGTATTATGTATAAATGGGATTCCAGCAGCATAGCAGGTGATAAGCCCGGAGATATTTTTTGTATACATGGCACCACCGGCCCAGACTCCAAAATTAGAGAATAAAAAGAAAATTCCGCTAGAGCTTACCATACCACCAAGTGTATTTGTCACAGATATACCTTTGTTAAAGATGAACAGACCTGCAAAAATGATAAAGACATATGAGATATACTGCCAATAAAATCCACCGTAGAACCATACAAAATTTGAACTGTGGCTACTATAAACAAAATTATTAATCACAAGGTCACTGATCCATATCCCAATAAGCGGGATTAAAAATGCTTGCCATTTTTTTGCAAAATGAGCAGCGCCAAAAAGGCCGATGGCAGCCATTGGAGAAAAGTTAGGTGGATGGGGCATAATCCGTGTAAAAGCAGCCAGCAGAATAATAATGGAGATTATACCTGTTTGTAGATTTAGTTTTTTCATAATTATTTATTAAATACTGAAGTTGATTATATGTCACTGTTCCTATATGAGTCTATAATTAATAATCTATATTGCCAGAAAATATTTTTTTTGTACTGACAAGATTTAATTACATTCGATTATATCTTTATTATCACTAGTTTTTGGTTCCCTGATTTACTAATCAATTTTAAATAATATAAATGATAGAACTAGATAGTGTAACCAAAGTCTTTAGCCTCTCAAAAGATCAGAGAAAAATTGTTGGAAGTTCAGAGCTAAGGCCAAGGTTATTTACGGCCGTTGATTCAGTTTCTTTTACTTGTAATTCCGGAAAAGTTTTTGCTCTTATTGGCCCAAATGGATCTGGAAAAACAACAACTCTCCGAATGATTGCAACAATGATGTCGCCAACCTCTGGCGTGATTAGTATAAATGGTAATAACACAGCTGATAATGGTCGTCTAGCCAGAAAATCAATAGGCTTTATGACCAACCAGACAGCGTTATACGATCGCTTAAGTCCATATGAAATGGTAAAATATTTTGCAGATCTTAATGGTATGGAAAAAAATAAATTTGAGAAAAGATGTAGTAAAATATTTTCTCAGTTAAATATGGAATCGTTTTCTAATAAAAGAATAGGGACACTTAGCTCTGGAATGAAACAAAAGACCTCAATAGCTCGCACGATAATTCATGATCCCGATATTATTGTTTTTGATGAACCTACTACTGGGTTGGATGTAATGACCTCGAGAGCAATTTTAGATTTGATAAAAAATTCAAAAGAAGAAAAAAAGACAATCATTTTTTCATCACATAGAATGGAAGAGGTTCAGTCACTAGCAGACGATATTGTAATAATAT
>ERZ651768.837-NODE-837-length-22781-cov-11.193182_pt1 | contig 22781 bp, 15 predicted proteins | sample MGYA00514754_ERZ651768 | MGnify/ENA metagenome assembly ERZ651768
TGGGAAGCCTGTCCGCCCACCGGTCGCCGCTTGGCCAAGGCCGTGGCCGAGCAACGAGGCCAGGGCCGCCGCGCCGATGCCGGTGGCTCCGCGACCAAGGAACTCGCGCCGTGTCAGCGCCAACCGGTTGTTCGCCAATAGATCCATTCTTGAACGGGGCTGAAGCTACACCGGCAGCTTGGCCAAGGGCAAGCGGCGGGACTATCGACTGAGTCGATGGTGCCATTGATTTTATCAATTGGCGGAAACCGGCGGCGACGGGTAGACTTCGCCCCGCCAACCGGATGATGGACAACGCAACCCAAACCAATCGCATGCCAAGCGGATCGCTCCGTGGCTTCTGGAGCCTCTTCGTTACCCAGTTTCAGGGCGCGTTCAGCGACAATCTATACAAGTTTCTCGCGATTTTTTTTGTTATGAAATCGTTTCAGGAAAATAATGATAAGATCGATTCGCTGATCCCGGTCATTGGTGCGGTGTTCTCGGTTCCGTTCATCGTTTTTTCACTGGCGGGTGGGTATTTATCGGATCGTTACTCAAAAAAATTGGTCACCATTGGCACGAAGGTGGCGGAGGTGCTGATCATGGTTTTGGCCACGTTCGCGTTGATGCAGGGCGATGTGATTTTCATTGTGTCGGTGATTTTTTTGATGAGCACGCAGAGTGCATTTTTCGGGCCGGCCAAGTACGGGAGTTTGCCGGAGTTGTTGCCGCCGGAGAAGCTGGCCTGGGGCAATGGCGTGATCGGGATGGGAACCAACATGGCGGTCATCCTTGGCATGGTTGCGGCTGGGTTCATCTCGGATCGATTCGATGCCAGCACGGCGACGGCTGGGTTGGTGCTGGTGGGGCTGGCGGTCGCTGGCTTGCTGTGTAGCCTTGGCATCACGCGGATTCCCAGTTCGAATGTGACTAAACAGTTTCGTGTCAATTTTGCCGGCGAATTATTCCGACAAGTGAAACGTATTTATCCGGATCGGCCGCTGTTTTTTGCCGTCCTTGGGGAAATGTTTTTTTTCTTTATCGCGGCGATGATCCAGTTGCACCTCGTGATTTACGGGAAGGAAGTGTTGGATATGAATGATTTGGAAAGCAGCTATCTTCAGGCGACAATCGCGGTGGGAATTGGGGCAGGCTGCCTGATCGCGGGGTTCGTTTCCGGCAAACAAATCGAGTACGGGCTGATCCCGCTTGGGGCGCTGGGAATGGTGGTTTTCAGTTGTCTGATGTCGGTTGAAACTCCAACCAAGGCTTGGTCCTATGGCAGTGTCGGTGGGCTAGGGTTTTTCGGCGGCTTTTTTCTAGTGCCCATTCTTGCCCTGATTCAGCAACGGCCCGAGAAGAAGGACAAAGGCACGGTTGTAGCGACTTCGTCCACGTTATCCTTCGTCGGCATTCTGTTGTCTGCCGGTGTCTATTATCTGCTGACCTCGGACAAAGTATTAGGTTTATCCGCCCAGGAAACGTTTCTCGCGATTGGGTTGCTGACGTTTCTCGGGGCGACTTACATCATTTATCTTCTACCTGATTCGCTTGTTCGCTTGGTTGGTTTTTTTGTTACCAGGACGATTTACCGCATCAAGGTGGTGGGACGGGACAACATCCCGGAGCGGGGCGGGGCATTGTTTGTCTGCAACCACCTGTCATTCATCGATGTGCTGCTATTGCAGGCGTCCACCGCCCGGCCGATTCGCTTCATCATGTATGCGGGGTACATGAAACAAAAAGTGATGGGAACCTTTGCCCGGATCATGAAGTGCATCCCGATCTCCTCCGAGTCGCGCCCGCGTGACCTGATCAAGTCGCTCAAGGTCGCCAGCCAGGCCATCCGCGACGGGGAGGTGGTCTGTATTTTTGCCGAGGGGCAGATCACGCGCACAGGGCAGATGCTGCCGTTCCGGCGCGGCTACGAGAAAATCATGAAGGATGTCGATGCACCGATCGTTCCGGTTCATCTCGACGGCGTGTGGGGCAGTATTTTCAGCTACGCAAAGACCCGTTTTTTCTGGAAGCTGCCCCGACATATCCCGTACCGCGTGACGGTGAGTTACGGCGCGGCCCTGCCGCATGATGCTACCCCGGTCAAGGTGCGCGAGGCGGTGCAGGAATTGGGCGCAGACGCCTGGGCGTATCGCAAGCGCTACATGAAGCCACTGCACCGGAGCCTCGTGCGGGCGTTCCGGAAACATCCGTTCCGGTTCTTTGCGGCGGACGCCAAGCGCGGCAGCGTGAGTTGCGGCGGCGCGCTGGTTGGTACGGTTGCGCTTGGCCAGGTACTGCGCCGCAAGTGGGAGGGACAGGAGATGGTCGGCATCCTCATGCCACCGACGGTGGCCGGCGCGCTGGTCAACTACGCTGCATTGTTGACGGGTCGTGTGCCGGTGAACCTCAACTACACCCTCTCGGCGGATGCGCTGCGTTCTTGCATCGAGCAGTGCAATATCCGCACGGTGGTCACGTCGAAAGCATTCATCGAGCAGCTCAAACTCGACGTGCCGGTGGAGACCGTTTTGCTGGAGGACGTCGCCAAGTCGATCGGCGCAGTGAACAAACTCGCTGCCGCTCTGGCTGCGGCGCTGTTGCCGGCTGGGCTACTGGAGAAGGTTCTTGGCAGTAAACGCAGGGCGGCGATGGACGACCTGGCCACGGTCATTTTCTCGAGTGGCAGCACTGGCGCGCCGAAGGGCGTGATGTTGTCTCACTACAACGTGGTTTCAAACATCCAGCAAATCGGTCAAGCCTTCGCGCTGGATAAAAATGACCGAATTCTAGGTATCCTGCCGTTTTTCCACTCTTTTGGCTTCACCGGCACGTTGTGGCTGCCGGCGCTGCTCGGCTCCGGCGCGGTGTATCATCCGAACCCGGTTGATGGCCGAGGCATTGGTGAGCTGGTGGGCAAGCATCGGGCGACGTTCCTGCTGGCCACGCCGACGTTCCTGCAGATTTACATGCGCGCCTGCACGCCGGAACAGTTCGGCAGCGTGGAGTTCGTCCTGGCCGGAGCGGAAAAACTGCCGGAGCGCGTGGCCGCGGCGTTCGAGGATCGTTTCGGGTTGCGGCCGATGGAGGGCTACGGCACGACCGAGACCTCGCCGGTGGTGACGATCAACACGCGCGACTTCCGCTCGGCCGGCTTCCGGCAGGTCGGGGCCAAGCGCGGCAGTATCGGGCATCCGCTGCCGGGCATGGTGGCGCGCATTGTCGATCCCGACACCGGGGCACCTCTCGCGCTTGGTCAGGCGGGCCTGCTGCTCGTCAAGGGGCCGAATGTCATGCAGGGCTACCTTGGCCAGGCGGAGAAAACCGCCGAGGTGCTGCGCGACGGTTGGTACACGACCGGTGACATTGCGGCAATGGATGAGGACGGCTTCCTGGCGATCACGGATCGGCTGAGTCGCTTCAGTAAGATCGGCGGCGAGATGGTGCCGCACATCAAGGTGGAGGACAACCTGCACGAGATGGCTGAGTTGACCGACCAGACGTTTGCCGTGACCGGCGTACCAGACGAGAAGAAGGGTGAGCGCCTTGTCGTGCTGTATCAAAATCTCGATGAGTCGGCGGTCGATTCGCTCGTCGAGAAACTAACGAGTTGCGATTTGCCGAATATCTGGAAGCCGCGTGGCGATCAATTTTTCAAAGTCGAGGCGCTGCCATACCTCGGTACCGGTAAGCTGGACTTGAAGCAGGTCAAGATCCTGGCCGCCGAGTTATCGCTGTGACGCTGCCGCGCTTGGCCAAGGGGAAAATAGGGGAAAAATAGGGCTTGCACTGGGTCACCGTCGGGCGTAGTAACGGTGCCGGCGGGCTTCTTTCGCCGGAACCAATCAGTAAATCGCCACTTAAGGCAGTTGGTTTAGTTCTCTAATTCTGAACAATTCAATTCACGTTTTTCCGTGATTTTCGAGGTGTGAGTAGTTTCAAAGACAACAGTAGGTCGAATAAGAATTCGTCGAACAGGAATAATCCCAACAGGAATAATCCCAACAGGAGTAATCCCAACAGGAATTCTTCCCATCGGAGGCAAAATCGCAAGCGGCCTCAAATCGAGGTTCCCGAGACCGGCTCCGGTTATCTGGAAGTTTCCGACAAGGGCTTCGGGTTTCTCCGCTCGGCGGACAACAATTATCAGCCCAAGCCGTCCGATATCTTCGTGACGCCCGACACTATCAAGCGCGCCGCCATCCGCGAGGGCGCCTTGATCGAGGGCAAGCTGCAGCCTCCCCATCGCGGCACCAGCCCGCAGCTCAAGGAGGTCATCAGCGTCAACGGCACCCCGTTTCTTGAGTATGCAGACGTGGTGCGGTTTGAAAACCTCACCACCATCAATCCCATCGAGAAATTCAACCTCGAGACCACGCCGGATGTCGTCGAGACGCGCATCATCGACCTGGTGACGCCGATCGGCAAGGGCACCCGCGGTCTAATCGTCGCCCCGCCCCGCACCGGCAAGACGACCATCCTTAAGCAGATCGCCAACGCGGTGACCGCCAACCATCCGGACGTGCAGGCGATCGTGTTGCTGATCGATGAACGACCGGAGGAGGTCACCGATTTTACACGCTCAGTAGACGCTGAGGTGATTGCCTCATCCAACGACCAGGACCTCGAAACACACGTGCGCCTGTCGCGCCTGGTGATCGACCGCTGCCGTCGCCTCGTCGAGTCCGGCAAGGATGTGTTCGTGCTGCTCGACTCGATCACTCGTGTGGCCCGCGCCTTCAACTCAGTGCACGGTGGCTCTGGCCGCACGATGACCGGCGGCGTGGACGCCCGCGCTCTCGAGATACCGCGCAAAATTTTTGCCTCCGCCCGCAAGACGGAGGAGGCCGGATCGCTCACAATCATCGCCACGGCGCTGATCGACACCGGTTCGCGAATGGATGAGTTGATCTTTCAGGAATTCAAGGGCACCGGCAACATGGAACTGGTGCTCGACCGCAAGCTGTCCGAGCGCCGGGTGTATCCTGCGATTGACATTCCCAAGAGCGGCACGCGCAAGGAGGAGCAACTGTTCCCTCCCCAGCACCTCGACGCGATCCACAAGCTGCGTCGCACCATGACCGACATGAATCCGATCGACGCCATGGAGACGATCAAGCAGGCCTTGGCCAAGTTCAAGACGAACGAGGAATTCCTGAGCACGCTCAAGTAACGCTTGGCCAGGCGTTGACAACTTAAACGAACGGATCCGTTTTTTTGTCTCCGGCTTATGCTGGATGGGGTAGGACGCTTGGCTTAGCTTGGCATTCGTTCATGGCAACCAAGCGCAAACAACTCCCCGAGCGAAACACCCGGCCGCCGATCGAGCGGATGCTCAAGATCCATAACTTGCTCAAAGGTGAGAATCATCCCAACGCCGGCCAGTTGGCTAATGAGCTCGAGGTCACCACCAAGACCATATACCGCGACATCGCGTTCATGCGCGATCGCATGGAGCTGCCGGTTGAGTTCGAGCCGGCGTACAACGGCTACTGCTATGCCGGGGAGGTCGGCCAGTTCCCAACCGTGCAGATCAGCGAGGGCGAGTTGTTCGCGATGCTCGTCGCCGAGAAGGCGATGCAACAGTATCGCGGTACCAACTTCGAGAAGCCGCTGATGAGTGCCTTCCGCAAGGTCACCGATTCGCTGACCGATACCATCTCGTTCAACCTCGATGATTTCGATCAAAGCATCTCGTTCCGGACCAGCGCCGAGCCGGTTTTGAACCTGGACGTCATCGACGCCCTAGCCAAGGCCGCTGCCGGCAACAAGCAGTTGCAGTTCAACTACCGCAAGCCGGGCGAGTGCAAGGCCGAGTCGCGTGTCGTCGATCCGTACCACTTGGCCAACGTCAATGGCGAGTGGTTCCTGTTCGCGCACTGTCACCTGCGCAACGACATTCGCACCTTCACCCCGGCTCGGATTAGCGACATGCAGCAGACCGGTGAGACATTCAGGCTCCCGAAAAAGTTTTCACTCGAAAAACGTCTGCGCGGAAGTTTTGCCATCGTCACAGGTGAGAAGGAGCAGGAGATCGTGATTCGCTTCAACGAACTTGTCGCCGACTACATACGCGAGAAACGCTGGCACCCGACGCAGAAGCAGCGAAACCTGGAGGACGGCGGCGTGGAGTTGACCATGCGCCTCGATAGCCTCAACGAAGTGCAGCGCTGGGTGATGACCTGGTGCGGAAACGCCGAAGTTATCAAGCCCCTCGAGCTGTCCCATTCCGTCCGCGAAGCCGCTCAACGCATCCTCGACACTAACAAATCGTAACCAGCCCTTAGCCAAGCGCTGATTCATGGTTGATTGGGTTGAACAGCACGGGCGTTGATTTCCCAGTCGTATGCTACAAACTTCAAGGGCCATTTTTTCCTCCGCGCTGTTTGCAGGCTGGCTTCGAGTGGTTCCACGGCGTAGCCCAGCAGATAGTCAATCAGTGCTTCCGGGGAGTTGTTTTCACCGGTGAAATCCTCCCTGTACCACTCGAAAATCCGGGACAACCAAACAGCGTTATTTTCCACTCGGACGTTTTTTGAATCGTTGACAAAGTCCCGGGAAGCCGTGTCGAGATCTTCTTCCGACCAAGTGCGAGCGCGCAGGGGTGGGCAGGAACCGGATGCGCAGTTCAGCGCAAAATGTATTCGTGCGTCCTGAAGGCGTTTTCGCAGGATTTTGTTTTCCAAGTCATAAAGATTGGTCGTTCGCCCGCCGAGCACGATGGGCGAGTCATAGAAAAAACCCTTGCCGGGAATCAGGAACGAGGTGGCGGAGCGTTTGACTTCGCGAAGGTTTTTCAACGGCCAACGATTCAGGACGCCTCGTACCACCAGCGCGTTGTAGGCTTGAATCCAGTAGGCCCGCCTTGTGGTTGAGTCAGGGAACCACTCAGGATGATTATCCGGACTGACGTTGGCTAACTGGGTGGAAAAATCCTCCAAGGCGGCAACATCATCCCGATTGTTTTTCCATGCGTGATAATCAACTTTGCCGTCATCGCCAACGTACTTTTGGAGGAGCGCAATAAAGCGATTGTCCGAATACCCCTTGAATTCCTTTCGAGTCCATTTCACGGGAGGTCGTCGCTCGAACCAAAAAATAATCCCGGCAAACACGACAAAGATCACGACCAAGGTGAGCGGGACGGTCTTTGTCATAATATTGTGCCTGACGGGAAACTAATCGAGCCAAGCACCTTGGCCAAGTGCACAAAAACTGAGATGCTTGGCATCTCTACGTTTAAAAATGGCGCAGCACTTGGTTTAGTAGCGGTAATGTTCCGGCTTGTAGGGGCCACCTACCGGGACGCCGATATAGTCGGCCTGCTCCTGCGACAGGGTGGTAAGCTTGGCTCCGAGTTTGTCCAAGTGCAGGCGGGCGACTTCCTCGTCCAGTTCCTTGTCCAGGCGATAAACGCCGACCTTGCGATCCAGGTTTTTGCGGATGTCAATCTGCGCGATGGTTTGGTTTGTGAAGCTGTTAGACATCACGAAACTCGGGTGGCCGGTGGCGCAGGCAAGGTTGATCAGACGCCCTTCGGCGAGCAGGTAGATCGAGTGTCCGTCCGGGAAATTGAAGCGGGTCACCGGGCCGCCGGGGATGGAGTCGTCCTTGATCACCTCGCGGGTGACACCTTCCATCGCCTCGAGTTGGGCGACCTGGATTTCGTTGTCGAAGTGGCCGATGTTGCAGACGATCGCCTGGTCCTTCATGCGGCTCATTTGGTCGGCCGTGATGATGTCCTTGTTGCCGGTGGTGGTGACGTAAATATCCGCCTCTGCCAGGGCGTCCTCAACCGTTGTGACCTTGTAACCAGACATGCAGGCTTGCAGCGCGCAGATCGGGTCAACTTCCGAGACCAGCACGCGGGCACGCTCGTTGGCGAGCGATTCGGCAGAGCCCTTGCCAACATCGCCGTAGCCGCAGACCATCGCGACCTTGCCAGAGACGAGCACGTCAAGCGCACGCTTGATGCCGTCGACGAGCGAGTGCCGGCAGCCGTAAACATTGTCAAACTTGGATTTGGTCACCGAGTCGTTCACGTTGATCGCCTGGAAAAGCAACTCGCCGCGTTCCTCCATCTGCAGCAGACGATGGACGCCGGTGGTGGTCTCCTCGGAGACACCGACCATGGCTTCGGCCACCTTGCTCCAGTGGATCGGCTTCTCGGACTGGACACTTTTGAGAAGGTTCTTGATCACCTGCTCCTCCTCGCTACCGGACTCGGTGTTCACCCAGTTGCTGCCATTTTCCAGTTCAACGCCCTTGTGAATGAGCAGCGTCGCGTCGCCGCCGTCATCGACGATTTGGTCCGGGCCGGAGCCGTCCGGCCATGTAAGCGCCTTTAACGTGCAGTCCCAGTACTCCTGAAGTGTCTCGCCTTTCCACGCAAACACCGGCACACCAGACGCCGCTATGGCCGCCGCGGCGTGATCCTGCGTGGAGAAGATGTTGCACGAGCACCAGCGAACATCAGCGCCCAAGTCAACGAGCGTCTCGATGAGCACGGCGGTCTGCACGGTCATGTGCAGAGAACCCATGATCTTAACTCCTTCGAGCGGCTTCTCGGGGCCATACTTTTCCCGCGTGGCCATGAGTCCCGGCATTTCCTTCTCGGCAATGTCAATTTCCTTTCGGCCGAAGTCGGCCAATTCAATGTCGCGGACGGCGTAGTCCGTAGTCGGTTCAGTGAGTGTGGTAGTCATACAAAAAAATCTTATTTGATAGCTCGCTTGAGCGCAGCGACCTTGTCTGTTTTTTCCCAGGTGATGCTGTTCAAGTCATCCTCTTTTCCAAAGTGACCGTAGTTTGTGGTCTTAGAATAAATCGGACGGAGGAGTTTGAGCTGCCTGACGATATCAGCTGGTTTAAAGCTAAAAACTTTTTCGGTGGCAGCTGCGATTATTGCATCATCCACGACACCGGTGCCGAATGTATCAATGCAGACGGAAACAGGGTCAGGATAGCCGATGGCGTAGGCGAACTGGATTTCGCAGCGCTTGGCCAGGCGGGCGGCGACAATGTTTTTTGCGGCGTAACGCCCCATGTACGCGGCGCTGCGGTCGACCTTGCTCGGATCCTTGCCACTAAACGCGCCGCCGCCGTGCCGGCCCATTCCGCCGTAGGTGTCGACGATGATCTTACGACCGGTTAGGCCGCTGTCGCCTGCCGGTCCACCAATGACAAAGCGGCCGGTCGGGTTGATGAGAATCTGCGTGTCACGGGACAGCATTTTCTTCGGCAAAACTTTTTGGATGACCTGTTTGGTGATGAAGTCTCGGATCGTCTTGTTGGACGCATCAGCGGCGTGCTGGGTGGAGACAACAACGTTGGTGATTTTCACTGGCTTGCCGTCGATGTACTGCACTGAAACCTGGCTCTTGGCATCGGGGCGGAGCCACTTGGCTTTACCGGCTTTTCGGAGCTTGGTCAGGTGGCTGCCGAGTTGGTGTGCGTACATGATCGGTGCCGGCATCAGTTGCGGTGTCTCGTCGCAGGCAAAGCCGAACATCAGTCCCTGGTCACCCGCACCCTGCTCGGCGGTGGCCTTGCCGGCTGCGGCCTTGGCATCGACACCTTGCGAGATATCCGGACTCTGCGCGGTCAGGTAATTGTTGATGAAGACGTGGTCACCGTGGAACACGTCGTCGCTGTTCACGTAGCCGATCTCGCGGATGGCAGCGCGCACGACCTGCTCGACGTCGAACTTGGCCTTGGTCGTGATTTCGCCACCGACACAGACGACGTTGCTCTTGACGAACGTCTCGCAGGCGACACGACTGCCCCGATCCTGCGCGAGGCAGGCGTCAAGCACCGCATCGGAGATCGTGTCTGAGACTTTGTCGGGATGACCTTCGCCAACCGACTCGGACGAGAATATGTAGTTTTTGCCCATAAGAAACTGATTTTCAACCGCACTTGCCATTTAATATACCATTTAATATCAACAAATCAAGATATGATGATATGTTTAATTTTTACAATGTTCAAGGGGTTTTTGTGCCGGTTTTGCCCTCTGCCTGGCCAGGCGCAGATTGAGTCCGGAGCTACTTTCGTGCTAGCTTGCCTGCTCGCCATATTGGCGGAGTGACACTCGAATGACTGACTCAGACAAACCCGGCGGCGAGGCGAAGCTGGCCAAGAATGAAACCATCAAGGTCAACAGCAATTTTCTGCGGGGTACGATTGCCGGGGGCTTGCTCGACGACTCCACCGGCGCGCTGGCTGCGGATGACACACAGCTGACCAAGTTCCACGGTATCTATCAGCAGGACGACCGCGACCTGCGGGGGGAGCGGCGCAAGGCCAAGCAGGAGCGGGCCTATCAATTCATGACACGCATCCGCATCCCGGGCGGGGTTTGCACGCCGCAACAGTGGCTGGCTATGGATCGCTTCTGCACCGACTACGCCAACGGCGCGCTTAAGCTCACCACGCGCCAGGCGTTCCAACTGCACGGCATCATCAAGAAAAATCTCAAGACAACCATCCGGAAGATCAACGACTCGCTGATGGACACGATCGCGGCCTGTGGCGACGTGAACCGCAACGTGATGTGTAACCCGAACCCGTACCAGTCGAGGGTACACGCCGAGGCGCTGGAGATGGCAAGAGTGATCAGCACCCGCCTCACGCCGGCGACGCGGGCGTACCACGAGATTTGGCTGACCGACGAAAACGGCGAGAAGGAAAACGTGACACCAAACCCCGAGCCGGAGGCTGAGCCGATCTACGGCAAAACCTACCTGCCGAGAAAATTCAAGATCGGCATTGCCGTTCCGCCGAGCAACGACGTGGATGTGTTCGCGAATGACCTCGGCTTTATCGCCAATATCGAGGATGACAAGATTGTTGGCTACAACGTCACCGTTGGCGGGGGCATGGGGATGAGCCATGGCAAGGAGACAACCTATCCGCGCCTGGCCGATGTGCTGGGTTTTTGCACGCCAGATCAGGTGGTCGATGTCGCTGAGAAGATCGTCACCACGCAGCGTGACTACGGTGACCGTGCGGACCGCAGGCACGCACGTCTCAAGTACACGATTGAAGACCGAGGCCTGGAGTGGTTCCGTGGCGAGGTCGAGAAGCGCCTTGGTTATGAGCTTAGCCAATCTAGGCCGTTTGAGTTCGACCACAACGGCGACCGTTACGGTTGGATTGATGACGAGAACGGCAACAGCCACCTCACGCTGTTCATCCAAAACGGCTACATCGTGGACACCGGTGAATTCCAGATGCAGACCGGCCTGCGCGAGATCGCCAAGGTGCACGACGGCGATTTTCGCCTGACCGCGAATCAAAATCTGATCATCGCCAATGTGTCGTCGGCCAAGCGCGACGGGATCGGCGCGTTGCTCGATCAGTACAAGCTGACGAACTGTTACGACCGAACTGGTCTGCGGCTCAACTCGATGGCCTGTGTGGCGCTGCCGACGTGCGGCTTGGCTTTAGCCGAGGCCCAGCGCTATCTACCGGATCTGTTGACCGAGTTGGATGCCGTGATCGATGAACTTGGCCTGAAGGATGACGCGATCACGATTCGTATGACCGGTTGCCCGAACGGCTGCGCCCGGCCGTATATTGCCGAGATCGCCTTCGTTGGGCGTTCGCCGGGCAAGTACAACATTTACCTCGGTGGCGGCTTCATCGGTGACCGCTTGAACAAGTTGTACAAGGTTTCGGCCAAACAAGAAGAGATCGTCGTTATCCTGCGCCCGATCCTCGAGCGGTACGCCAACGAGCGCAATGACGGCGAGCGGTTCGGCGACTTTGTCATCCGCACCGGCTATGTCGCTGAGACTCGCGAGGGCCGCGAGTTCCACAATGATTTTAAGGAATAGCTGTCGCGCTTGGCCAAGCCGCGTGTACATCCCGAAAGTGCTTGAGACAGGGTGGGTCGATGCGTACGATGCGCCTCCCTTTTTTCGGGGGGAATGGCTGGATAGCTCAGTTGGTAGAGCAACGGATTGAAAATCCGTGTGTCCCCGGTTCGATTCCGGGTCCAGCCACCATTTTCCCTGCCGCCTGGGTTCACGACTTTTCCAATGGTGGATTCTCAAATAACAATCTCCCTTCCAGGCTTGGAGGATGGTCGCAAGGCGGATGAGCCCTGCACGATTGTCATCTTCGGCGCCAGCGGCGACCTGACGGCTCGCAAGCTGATCCCCGCGCTGTATCACCTCCACATTGAGGGGCAGATGCCGGGGTCGTTTCACGTGGTCGGGTTCGCACGCCGTGAAAAAACCGACGCGAGCTGGCGTGACGAGATGCGTGCCGGTGTCGAGACGCACTCCCGCACACGGCGGGTGGACAATGCTAAGTGGAACGCTTTTGCCGCCAACCTATCCTATCATCGCGGCGACCTGACCGATGCCGACGCCTACGCCGGCTTGGCCAAGCGCTTGGCTGGACTCGGCGATCCGTGCCTCGTCAACAACCTGGTTTTTTACCTCGCAATCTCGCCGAGTCTTTTTGGCGAGGTCATTGACCAGCTGCGGACCGCAGATTTGCTTCACCGCATGGAGGAGGGCGATGCGCACTGGCAGCGTGTGGTGGTGGAGAAGCCGTTCGGGCACGATCTGCAATCGGCGCAAGTGCTGAACAACCACCTGCTGCGCCACGTACGCGAGCGGCAGATTTTTCGGATCGACCATTACCTCGGAAAGGAGACGGTGCAAAACATCATGATGTTCCGTTTCTCCAATGCCATCTTCGAGCAGCTCTGGAACCGAGAGTCCATCGAGCACATGCAGATCACCGTCAGCGAGGACATCGGCGTGGGCGCTCGTGGGGGGTATTTTGAGGAGGCCGGCACGTTGCGCGACATGATGCAGAACCATCTGCTGCAGATCCTCTCGCTCGTGGCAATGGAGCCGCCGCCGTCTCTGGCCGCCGAGGATATCCGCAACGAAAAGGTGAAACTCCTAAAGTCCATCCGCCCGATGACAATGGAGGCGGTCGCCACGAATGTCGTGCGAGGCCAGTACTTCGCCGGTATAGTGAACGACGACAGCCGCGAAGGCTACCGACAGGAGGAGCGCGTGAACCCCGAGTCCAACGTCGAGACCTTCGTTGCCCTCAAACTTTTCATCGACAACTGGCGATGGAGCGCCGTGCCGTTTTACCTGCGCACCGGAAAGAACCTCCCGCTCAGGGCGAGCGAGGTTCGCGTGCAGTTTAGACCCACGCCCAACGTGCTCTTCGCCGCGCAGGACAATCTCGATCTGCACGCCAACGCGCTCACGCTGCGCCTCCAGCCGGACGAGGGCATCTTCCTGCGCTTTAATGGCAAGGTGCCCGGCAACAGCATCAAGACGCGGCCGGTGCGGATGCACTTCGGGTACGACGCCGAGTTCGGTGCCTACACGCCGGAGGCGTACGAGCGGTTGCTGCTCGAGGCGATGGCCGGGGATACGACGCTGTTCATACGGCGCGACGAGGTGGAGACCGCATGGCAGATCGTGGATGACATTCGCCAAGGGTGGGGTGGTAGCTCGTTGTCGAACCGCGAGTTTTATGCCGCGGGAACGTGGGGGCCGATTGCGGCGGACGATTTACTCGAGCGGGATAGTCACAAGTGGCACAACCCGAAACCGGCCCAGCGATGAGCGGCTGCACGGTTTTCGCTGACAAGGCCGCGCTCGCCGAACACGCCGCCGCGGAGTGGCTCGAGCGCTTGGCCAAGCGCGACACGAATAGGCCGTTCACCGTCGCGCTCTCCGGCGGGCGCATCCCGAAGTTGCTATACGAGTCGATGGCCAGGTGCGCCGGCGAGGGCGCATTCGACAACGTGCATTTCTTTTGGGGCGACGAACGTGTCGTGCCCCCGACGGATGACGAGAGTAATTTCAAGCTCGCCGACCTTGGCCTGTTCCGGCCACTACGGATTCCGCAGGACCAAGTGCACCGCGTGCGGACGGAGCGCAGCGAGGACGAGGCGGTTCAATTCGCGACCGATGAACTGTTACAACTCACCGAGAGCAACATCGCCGGCCAGCCGGTGATCGATCTTGTGTTTCTCGGCATGGGCGAGGATGCCCATGTGGCATCGCTATTCCCCGGCGACTCCAGGGCGCTTGAGTCACAGGCGATATATCGGGCGGTGACCGGGCCCAAGCTACCACCACGCCGCATCACGCTGGGTTATCCTGCCTTAGCCGCTGCTCGTGAAGTGTGGGTGCTCGCCTCTGGCGAGGGGAAGTCTGAGGCATTGCGAGCCTCCTTGGCCGAGGGCAGCGACACCCCGTTGGCCCATGTGCTGCAAAGCCGCGAATGCACGGAAATCTTCACCGACTTTAAGCTGTAAGTCCCCCGGTTTACTTGCCAGTAGATTTCAATTCTTCTTCTATTTTGCAGCTGTGTTTGTGGAGAGATTTCATCGTCGTCGGAAGCGACCACCTAAAAGTCATTCTCTTCACCGGGAGTTCCATCTTTTTTGGGGGAGACGTCCCAATTACCCGGGTCATTGCTGTCAGCGTTAACATCAAGGTTTTTTCTTGTTAGTGATTTACCGGATCCGTCAGCCATTTCCGACCATGGGTCTTTATCGTCATAAGTAACGGCGTCCACCACATCGCCCAAGGCATCTCTGAAAACCACTGTTTCACCGCTGTTATCAAGCCCCCTGAGATACTTGCCAAAAGGTTGAAAACCGTAACGCTCCCTAAAAGCCTTGGGATTTGCAGAAAGCACAATATGCCTGCCAGGCTGAATGGCTGCATTATCCGGGAAAGCATAGAGAATACCCTTGGTAAAAGCCGCACCCGTTAGATGGATTGTTTTATTGCTGCAATTCTTTATCTCCAGAAATTCATACTCAGAGGCGTCAGTTGTATCCGGACCAGAATCACTACCGTAAGTATGATAATGGATCTCTGAAATCTTGAGCGAAAATTTTCCGATGTTCTGTATATAAAGAACTTCACGCAACGGGCTCCACCTGTTGCCGTCTTTAACCCGGGCTTTCAGTACAGTTCCTGATACAACGACTGTCGCCTCGTCTCCCCCATCCATGGCACCTCCAGAAACATCCCCGCCAATGGCCCTGGGGTCGGTCCCATCGGTTGTATAGAATATCGTTCCTCTTTCGTTCTCACTATTTTTAAGGGTAATCACGGTTCCTGTTGCCGCCTCCCATTTGCGTTGAGCGATGACAGCGCCATTGGATTTCACGACGGGAGGAGCGAGATCCGGGTACAAGCCCCGATTCCTGAGTTGCTGGGCTACTTTATCCCTTCTCGTCGGGAGCCAACGCATGAGTAAATAGTCGACGTTTCTTTGCCACATTTCCGGGGACTGACTCGTGGTGTTTCCCCAGCGGGCCGCCTCAGCGGGGATGGCGGCTTGCAACTCATCGACACGCTTTGACATCAGTTCAATTGAATTCTCGGGGGTCATCGAACCGCCATTGTAGAAATGACGATAAACATGATCCACAAAACGCATCCTGTACTCCTCGTTCTTCAAAAGCCTCTCGTGAAGTGTTTGCCCATTAAACCATTGAAGTTCCCTGAATTTTTTATCGTTCGCAGGCGCCGTCCTGTCTTCCCATCCCGCATCCATGGAATGCTCAGCGTCGTGACGAAAAAATTTGAAACCGGTGGGGTTGCCGTGGTCTATCATGCAGAAAAAGTTGTTAGTCGATCGCCCACCCCACGCCGCCGCTTCATCGTTACTACCCGTGTAAAAAATGCCTAGCATGTAGTCGATCAAATTATCCACATCAACCAGGATTTTTCCATTGGGATCCACCGAGCCATCCGGTTCAAGACCAAGCAGAGCAAAGTAGTCTTTGTTGTCGCCCGACCAATCCAACGTCCTTTCAAACAACTCCCGGTACAGGTCCAAAGTTCCATCAGTCACTTCAGTAGGCTTCATCCACCCCATGGCTTTAATCACATCATAGTCTTCGGATTTACCCCCAAGATAGGAGACGCCAAAACGCGCTTCCGCCCGTTCCTGAGTCATAAAGATTCCCCAATACATCCCATTCATGTAAATGTGGTAATAGTGGCTTTTGGTAAAATGATGTCCGCTTTTGCCCTGTAAATCGCGGCAAAAGATGTCCCGCAAAAAAGTATTCCTCCTGCTGTTTTCGAAAGCCCATGAGTGATTTTGGGAGGTCCGCAAATCGATTTTGTCAAATTCATCCACTCCTTCGTTGCCAAACAATGGGTATTTCAACTTTCCATCCCCATATTCACCCCGAAAGAAAAGCCGATACGCGTGTTTCGGGTTCCTGGAGGTTGAACTATATCCGCCTCGAATGCGGATACCGGCGTTCACCTGGAATCCCTCTTTCCCATCCGGATTGATCAGTTCCAGGGAACCCGGTATCTCTGTCTTTTTTCCCTGTTCACGCGGATTGGCATATAACCCGTCTGAGGAGTCAAACCAGTCGTCGAGGGGTGCGACCAGTGACATGCTGGGTATCGCCTTTAAAGCGCCAGACATTTTGTCTTTCCACCGGACATCGTTGATCACACTCTGATTCATTCCATAGATCATCACCTGCCGATTTACCCTATGATCAACCGGCCAACCGCCACCTGGGCTTGATGAATCTTGACGCTTGACACTTTCAACAAAAATATAGGTCTGGGTATCCACATTCGTCTCATTCCATCCCTCTTTTTGGGCATAGGCACGCACTATCACGCCCGGGGTTTTGGGACGTTTCATGATGCTGGACGGGTCGATGGCCACCGTGAGCGGACTTGTGCCACTAACTGTATTTTCTGAATAACGCGGATCACTTCCGTCGAGGGTGTAGATGATTATGGCTCCGGGTGTTTCAGTGGTGATCACTTCATCAAATGGTGCATCAAAAAAACCACGACCATATTTGAAATTGGTATCTTTAACTTTTGCGGCAGAGACAGTGCTGCTCAACAGCACGGCTGTGATTGTTGTGATAAAGAGGTGTTTCATTTCCCTTCAGCTTTCAATTCTGCACCCGCCTTGCCGGTGCACCGTTTGTGGCTGAATCGTCGAGTCAGGCCAGGCCAAGGAGTTCGCGGGCATCCTGATAGCCGGCGGCCGGGTTGCCGTATTCGCTTGCGGTCACCCGGGCCAACCCCACAAGTTGCCGCCATCGGAAGGCAGGGCGGGTCTTGACGAACTCCTCGCTCACGGTGCGGTAATATTTCTCTGCGTGTAGTGCGCCAAATTCGCTGGTGGCGTAGCGGAGTAGCAGGTCGAACACTGGACGGGCGTCGTGGCCCAATTCGCCGTAGCGCTGGATAATTGCGCAGGCTTGGAATTGATCCTTTTCGCGGATCGCGCCATCGGCGTTTTTCAACAGCGCCTTTGGGTCCTTGTCGTGGATTTTCTCAATGTGCTCGGATCGCGGATACGGCTTGGCGGTGGAGCGGCCTGCCTGTCCTGCGGTGTGGTAAGCCCCGACAATCAAGCTGGCCACCGTGTTGCGATGATTGCTCACTCGCGCGATGTTGCGCCATGCATTGATCGCGTCCGACGCGTGCACACCGACCGAATCGCCATGAACGCTACCAACCAGTTTTTTGCCATTACTAATGGTTGCCGTGTCGCGTCCGGGATCGCGCAACAGGAGTTGGTTCGCCGCCAGTGACATGGCCTCACCGACGTCCTCGGGGTCGTATCCTTCGGCCAAGGCGGCAGCCACTGCTCCGGCTGCCTGCTCCCGCGTGCCGGCGAAGACTGTCTGGCTGAGTTCGCTGATCCAGCCGTTGCCGCCTTTGCGTTTCCCGAGTTGACGATCCAGCAGTCGATGCTCGTCCAGTAGCCTCGGCAGCACCGATCGGATCTTGGCCTCGTTGTTATTGTGGCGGACACAGTATCGCAACGACTGACGAAACAGTGTGTGTGCCTGCTCCTCTCCGGTAAACTCGAGCAACGCCCAGGCGCGCCAGGACAACACAACGCGGTGCACGTCGACCTCGTCCTGAACCGCGTATTGCAAATGATTGTAGGCTTCCCCGATCGGCTGCTTGGCCAAGGCGGCGAAGGTTTGTTCGGCCCGGTCGAAGTCTGCCGACCGCGTCGCCGAACGCAGTAGTTCGCCACCTACATTTACGTTGCCCAGTGAAGCTGGAACGACTGGGCGCAGCACTTCATTTTTACGCCCGCCAAACTGTTGGATACGATTGGCATTTCGGTACAGCACCTTCAGCACTGGCAGTGGGCGTAATGCCTCGGGCAGTTCGCGGGCCATCTCAAAGGCTGGCGCGAGGGCCATGATGGTGTGGAATCCCACATAGTCCTGGCCGCCAAACGTGCGGGCGTTGGCCAGCGCACCCGCCGCGATCAAGGTGCGCAGGTCGGTGCCGGCCTTGATTTTTCCGACCAACTGGCGCTGCAACTTGTCAGGCTGCGTGTCCTGCATTAACCCCACCAGCGGCTCCAGCTTGCCGAAGGTAAGTCTGCCAGCCTCCTCGCCGGCAAAGACAGGGGCGAGACCGATATCGAATGCCAGCGTGGATCCGACACTGCTGATCAGCATTCCCTTGCCGACATCGGCAAGGAAGTCGCGGCGGGAATTGAGGCGTATCGTGGAGTCGCGAGAATGGAGGGAAATAGGTTCTTTTTGCATAGCGATTGAAGGATAGACGTCTAAATTTGCTGAGTCAAGTGGCCCATCTCTGCTCTAGGTAAGCGCGGGATGGTCGGATACACGGAGCGGCCTACCCTCACGATGGGATTGTTCACCCAACTCCGAGAGGATGAAACTCATCCGAACATCCTCGTGGGTCACGGGCAAGGGAGTTCCCTCACGCAAGCAGTCACTGAAGACCACCAATTCCTGCCGGTACGCCTCCCGGTAGCGGGTTGGGAACGAGTGCTCAATCGTCGGGCGCAATAAGCCTTCACCGTTCGACAGCACTGTGGAAACCGGCGATCGGTTCTCGGCCTGCAACATTCCATTGCTGCCAAACACCTCGATCCGCTGGTCGTATCCGTAGGACGAAAACCGGTTCACGTCGATACTGGCAATCATACCGCTGTCGTACTTGAGTGCGACGAGAACGTTGTCCAGGTCGCCCAGTGCGCTGATTCCCTCCACAAAACTGCTGCCGACTGAGTAAATTTCCACCGGATTTTCGCCGGTGATGAAGCGCAGCATGTCAAAGTCGTGGACGATGCAGTCGTGAAAGATGCCATGTGATGTCTTGATGTAATCCATGGTTGGCAGCGGCGAGTCGCGGGAGGTGACGCGCAGCATCTGAAGCACGCCGACCTGGCCCTCCTTAACTCCACGTGCCAGGCCGGAGAAGGACGGGTCGAACCGGCGGTTGAAGCCGACGAACAGCGGCAACCCACTGCGCTTGGCCAAGCCAAAGCAGGTGTCGATTTCCTCGAGGCTACTGCCAAGTGGTTTCTCGGTGAAGACCGCCTTACCAGCTTCGAGAGCGGCTAGGATTTGACCGTAATGCTCGTGCGTTGGAGACGCGACGATCACCGCATCAACATCCTCTTGGCCAAGCGGCCCATCGACATCGGTCGCATAGTTGCACTCCAACTCCTTGGCCAAGCGCTTGGCCAGGGATTCGTCCACGTCAACCACACACCGCAGGCTGATCCCCGGTATCGACTGGATGCTCTGAATATGAAACTTCCCGGCCCGTCCAAGGCCAAGCAGCGCAATTTTCAAGTTTTCGGATGAAGCCATAAAAGAAAGTTACCATTGTTCTTTCACATCAGATTCCATGCGTGTTTTGACAGTGTATATTGGAGCAAAGCAAATCAATAGTAGTAGGTTGTGCTTCCTCCGTGGGCACCATACGCCCGTTTCTTGACCTGATGACGGTTATGGATCACCAGGCTACCATCGGCCATGCCAACCGGTTGATCCGGGGCAAGCGAGAAGGAGAAGAAGGGCCTGCCATTGGCTCCCGCGTTAAATGCGCCCATGTGTCCGACATCCCAAACAACGCTTCCAGCACTGTCACTGATACGGTGGGTGATGAAGGCCCGGTCACTATCGCACTCGGAATCGTTTTTGGGCCACGGTCTCTCCCCGTTGAAATATTTCGGCATGTGAAAATTGGCCAGCCACATATAGGTCATGTAAACATGAGCCGCGGGCCTTGGCGGCTTCAGGTCCATGCCGGTGTCCCAGCCCCCATATCCACCGGGTTCTCCCCCGGCAGGATGGGCATAGGTCGGCCACTTGTCGCCAAACGACTTGGACGTGATGGGGCAGATTAAAATCCAGCGGTTGGGCACGTAGGTGCCGCGCATGACATCGACAACGCTGGCTTTGTTGCCGTTCCACCGATGATAATCCGGGCTGATCTGGTTGGCACGTTTTGGAAACCTCCCGTTGTTGTCGGCACTGTACATCACCTGCGAGAGGTATTGCTGTTTGATGTTGTTGATGCAGACGGTTCGTTTGCCAGAATATTGTGCCTTGGCCAAGGCGGGCAGCAGTAGGGCGGCCAAAATGGCGATAATGGCGATCACCACCAGCAGTTCAATCAACGTAAAGCCTCGGCTTGGTTTAAATTTCATTTCCCTTCAGCTTTCAATTCTTTAGCCGTCTTGCCGCCGTGTTTGCGGAGGAGGTTGGCGGTTTCTGTTTATATTATCCCTTTCTCCTTTCTGTCGGCATTCATTTCTTCACTCGTCTTTGCGCCATGCTTGCGGAGGAGGTTGGTGAGTTCGGCATGCTTAAGTTCTATGGCATAATCCAGTGGTGTTTTCCATTTATTATCGTAAGTGTTAATTTCCGCGCCCTCTTTGATAAGAAATTCAGTCACCACCATCTTTTTATTGCTTACAGCTTGAAATAATGGAGTCATTTGATTTGCATCCCTAGCATTGATATCTGTGCCAAGCGTCAAATGAAGTCTAACAGATTCCAGATATCCACTCGAAGAAGCTTGCCAAATATCCAAGCTAGGCTTGCCACACCCCACCAACAGCACGGCTGCGATTGTTGTGATTAGGAAGTGTTTCACTGGGGAGTAATTAATTGGTATGTCGTTTGCTCTTTGTAGCTTTTAGAGAGCCGATTTTCGAGGATAATCTTAACAAGTATGCAAAAAGGTTGGCATGCAATAATCTTGAAATTCAGCATTCAATCTTGTACAGGACACCGTGTGTCTACTCCCGCCATTTCCTGGTTCATCATGTCGATATCAAGAATCTTAAAAATCCTGTTTATTGCGTTGTTAGTTTGGAGTTACTCCAACGACGGTCTCTGTCTAGACAGGCCCAATATTGTAATAATCATGGCAGACGACATGGGTTATGGCGATGCCGGGTGCTTTGGAGGAAAACATATCCAAACGCCAAACATAGACCGTCTTGCTGTCGAGGGTATGCGTTTCACCCAATGCTACGCCGGTTCCACGGTTTGTGCACCGTCGCGGAGTGTGTTGATGACCGGGCTTCACACCGGGCACACGCGAGTGCGCGGCAACTTCGGCAAGGGCGGAGTCAAAGGCCTGGGAGGCGGGAAAGGGAGAGTCCCACTACGTGCCGAAGATATCACTGTTGCCGAGGTGTTGAAGGGGGCCGGGTACTCGACCGGCATTACCGGCAAATGGGGGTTGGGCGAACCGGTAACGGAGGGCACTCCAAACCGGCAGGGGTTCGACGAGTGGTTCGGCTACTTGAATCAACGCCGGGCGCACTCGTTCTATCCGACATTCATATGGCTGAACGAAGGTCGCTTTGATTTACCCGGCAACGCGGACGGCAAACAACAGCAATACACGCACGATTTATTCACCGGCTTTGCGCTCAGCTTCATCCGCAAAAACAAGAGCAAACCTTTCTTCCTCTACCTTCCTTACACGGTGCCGCATGCTCGATTTGAAATCCCGGATCTTGGCCCGTACGAAAATAAAGAGTGGCCGGAGCAGGCCAAGGTCTACGCGGCAATGATCACCCGGATGGATGATCACATTGGTAAAATAATGGCGCTTCTTAAAGAGTTGGAGATCGACAAAAAAACGATCGTGTTTTTCTGCAGCGACAACGGTGCTGCAGATCGTTACGACGGTCTTTTTGAAAGCAGCGGCCCTCTTCGCGGAGCGAAGCGAGCCATGTATGAAGGTGGATTACGAACGCCAATGATCGCCCGTTGGCCAGGCCGCATTCCGGCGAACACAACCAGCGATGCCATTTGGTCGTTTGCTGATTTTCTTCCGACTGCTGCCGCCCTTGCCGGCGCCAAGCCGCCAAAAGGGTTGGATGGCATTAGTGTTTTGCCCGCGTTGCTTGGCCAAGCGCACCAAACCAACGATCGTTTTTTGTATTGGGAATTTTTTGAGCGCGGTTTTCAACAGGCTGCCCGTTGGAGAAATTGGAAAGTGGTGCGCCCGAAAAAAGGGGCCGATCTGGAGCTATACAATTTGGCCAAGGACATCGGCGAAAAGAAGGACGTCGCCAACTTGAATCCAAAGATTGTTTCTATTTTTGAGCGGTACCTAAAAACGGCTCGAACAGAGTCGGAAGATTGGCCGGTAAAGTAACCCTATTTCGCGGTCGAGACTTTGAAGTTTTTGAACTGCGACAAGCGACCGGGCATCAACCGCAGGCCGACGCGGCCCTTTTGAATGGTCGGTTTGTCCTCGTTTTTAAGGTGGAAAAGCTGCGTCTTTTTGGGATGCCGAATCTCCATCCACAGATCCTTCGCCTGTTTGATGATCGTGATATGCATCCACTGTTGATCCTCGAATAATCCAGTGTTGAAAAACGAACCGGTCAGTTCGGTGCCTTTGAGTCGTTTGTTTTCGATCGGCAGATAACGGCGGCCACGAATGTAATCCTTCGGATAGGCGGCGTAACTGATGTGGTACGTGTGCATGTTCATG
>ERZ651768.838-NODE-838-length-22762-cov-10.234384_pt1 | contig 22762 bp, 19 predicted proteins | sample MGYA00514754_ERZ651768 | MGnify/ENA metagenome assembly ERZ651768
TTCTACCACTTCGACGGCCAGGCGCGTCTTGCAGAAAACCTGGCTAAGCGCCTCGGACCCGGTCGAGTATTTTTTGGAAACAGCGGTGCAGAGGCGTCGGAGGTGATGTTCAAACTGGCGCGGCGGCTTGGCCAAGCGGATGGCCGGTTCGAGATCATTACCGCCGAGAACTCGTTTCATGGCCGGACGATGGCCGGCATATCGGCGTCGGGACAAGTGAAGGTGAAGGAGGGTTTTGCTCCCCTGCTCCAGGGGTTTGTGCATGTGCCATACAATGATATTGATGCCGTGCGCTCAGCGATCTCTCCAGCCACGGTGGCGGTCATGATCGAGGGCATCCAGGGCGAGGGTGGCGTCCATCCGGCGACTGCGCAATACCTGCTTGGCCTGCGCCAGCTTTGTCACGAACACAACCTGCTGCTGCTGTGGGACGGTGTGCAGTGCGGGCATTTTCGCACCGGCTCGTTCCAAAGTTTTCAGACGATTCTTGGCGACCAGGTTGGTGATTTTTTACCGGACGCCGTCGGCATGGCCAAGGCGCTCGGCGGCGGTTTCCCGATGGGCGCGGTGTGGGTTTCGGAGCAACATGCCGAAGTGCTTGGCCCGGGAACACACGGCTCGACATTTGGCGGCAACCCGATGGCATGTGCGGTGGCGAATAAAATCCTCGAGGTCATCGACCGCGACAACCTAGCCGCCAACGCCCGCGAGCTAGGTCATTTTTTTATCGATGAACTGTCCACGCTGCGGGAGAAATATCCGGCGGCCATCCGCGAAGTTCGTGGACTAGGTATGATGATTGGCATCGAGATGGGCGATGGCTTTAGCTCGTTCGACGACAGCAAACCTGCGGCGGTGCAATGGGTGTCGGCCCTGCACGAGACCGGAGTCCTTACCATCCCGACTGGCTCATCGGTCGTCCGTTTTTTGCCGCCTCTCAACTTGACCAAGGAAGAGGCCCAGGCCGGTCTCGATTTGTTTGAACAAACCGTACAGAAGGTAATTGAATGAAACATCTGTTGAAACTCGAAGGCATGCCAAGAGGTGCGATGGAAGAAATCCTCGCCTCGGCGGAAACCATCAAGGCCCGGCGCGGTGGCGGTGAAACCAAGCCGCTTGACGGGCAGACATGGACGATGATTTTCACTAAATCCTCCACTCGCACGCGGGTGTCGTTTGAGGTCGGCATCCGCGAACTAGGCGGCTCGGTGATGTTCCTCAACGCGAATGACATGCAGCTTGGCCGCGGCGAACTAATTAAGGACACCGCACGCGTGCTGGGCCGGATGGTGCACGGCGCGGTCATTCGCACCTACGCGCAGGCGGACGTCGAGGAGTTTGCGGACTACTCAAACATCCCAACAATCAACGCACTGACTGATGACGAGCATCCGTGCCAAATCCTGACCGACATTTTCACTTTCCAGGAGCGACGCGGTCCGATCCAAGGGAAAGTCGTGACCTTCATCGGGGACGGCGCGTGTAACGTGCCGGTCTCGTGGATGCATGCGGCTGCGGCGCTGGACTTTGAACTGCGCATCGCCGCACCAGCAGAGTTCCAGCCAAGCACGGAGACCCTTGCCAAGGCCGGCGGCACCATTACGTGCACGGAAGATGTGTGCGCCGCCGTCGAGGAAGCCGACATGGTTTACACCGATGTCTGGGTGTCAATGGGAATGGAAGATGAGGCAGAGGAGCGCTTGGCCAAGCTGGCCAGCTACCAGATCAACGGCGCGTTGATGCGCTTGGCCAAGCCGGACGCACTTGTGATGCACTGCCTGCCGGCTTATCGCGGAAAGGAAATCGATGCGCAAACATTTGAAGCACACGCCGACACAATTTTCACACAGGCCGAAAACCGGCTGCACACGCAGAAGGCCATTCTCGCCTGGTTGGCCGGTTAATTTCGTTGCCAAAAGCACCCTGCTGGTGGAACAATCCGCGTGATGCCGAGCGCAGAAAAACCAAAGCGAATCAACGTTCGCCGGCCGGATATCATGGAGAAGGTCAAGGCCGAAGTCGTGACACATTATCGCAGCAAACTGGTCGAGCACATCCACGCCGACGGCGGCACATTCGCCCACGGCGGCATCGGCATCCGACTGGCCAAGGAATTCGGGTTTTGCTACGGGGTCGAGCGGGCGATCGACCTGGCCTACGCGGCAAGGCGGCATTTTCCCCGCGAACAGCCGGTCTACATTCTCGGGGAGATCATTCACAACCCGCACGTCAACGAGCAAATTCGCGACATGGGGCTCACCTTCCTCTCTGGCACCTACAAGGCCGCCGACATCGACAACCTCGGCAAGGGTGACCCGGTCGTGATCCCGGCATTCGGCACAGAGGTCAGGATAACTGACAAGCTCATCGAGCGGGGCTGCACGATCATCGACGCCACCTGCGGCGACGTGATGAGTGTCTGGAAGCGAGTCCGCCAAAATGCTCGAGAGCAGGTCACCAGCATCATCCACGGAAAGGCGTGGCACGAGGAAACCAAGGCCACCAGTTCGCAGGCCAAGTCGTTCGGGAGCGGCCACTATCTCGTCGTGTTTGATCTCGATGAGACGGACCAGGTCTGCCAATACATCACCCAAGGCGGCGACCGCGCGAAGTTCCAGGAAAAGTTCAAGGGTGCCATGTCGGATGGATTCGATCCGGACCAACACCTCGACGCCATCGGTTTGGCCAACCAGACCACAATGCTGCGCGGCGAAACCGAGGAAGTGCAGCGGCGCCTGCGGGAGGCAATGCTCGAGAAGCACGGTGCGAATGCACTCGGTGAACACTTCCGCTTCTTCGACACCATTTGCGGCGCGACCCAGGATCGGCAGGATGCGCTCAGGGATCTGCTCAGCCGGCCGATGGATTTGCTGCTGGTCGTCGGCGGCTATAACTCCTCCAACACATCGCATCTCGCCGAGATGGGTGAGGGGAAACTGCCCACCTATTTCATCAAGGATGCCAGCGAGATGGTGTCGGTGAAATGGCTCCACCATTTTCTACAACATACGCACGAGATGGTGAAAGCCGAAAACTGGCTGCCGCTCAACGGCGAACTCACTATCGGCATCACCGCCGGCGCCTCCTGCCCAAACAACCTCATTGAGGAAGTCATCCTGCGGGCCTACGAATTGCGCGGCATCCCGGCCAGCGAAGTGCTCGGCTCCATCCATGTGGATGCTGCCGCCGCTGCGGCCGATTAAACGGATGCCCTGCAACTGCGAAGAACTCGAGGCACGCGAACGCGATTCACTGGCTCTTTATGCTCAATTAAGCGCAGATTCAAGGGGCCGAAGCGTCCACGAGCCACCGCCCGAATGGCGCACGCAATACCAGCGCGACCGCGATCGAATCATCCATTCCCGGGCCTTTCGGCGGCTCGACTGCAAGACTCAGGTTTTCCTGAGCGGCAGCGGCGACCACCTGCGCACACGGCTCACACACACGATGGAAGTCGCCGCCATTGCACGAAATATTGCCCGCGCATTGCGACTCAACGAGGACCTCACCGAGGCGATCGGCCTTGGTCACGACCTTGGACACTCCCCTTTTGGTCACTCCGGTGAAGAAGCGCTCGACGAGCTGATGCGAGTCCACGGCGGATTCGAGCACAACAGACAAAGCCGCCGCGTCGTCGAACTGCTCGAGCACAAGTATCCCGCCTTCCCTGGATTGAATCTCACTTGGGAGACACTTGAGGGCTTGGCCAAACACGACACCGCACCCGAGCCGCCACTTGCCCAAGCGCAGGCTGAATTTCACAACGCTTCTCTCGAGGCGCAGGTGGCCAATCTCGCCGACGAGATTACCTACTACAGCCACGACCTCGACGACGGACTTGACTCCGGCCTGCTCACCGAGGCGCAACTGGATCGTGACATCGACTTTTGGCGGGATGCCTCCGAGCGCATACGCTCGCAGCATGGCGACCTGGCAGACGAGTGTCGGCACTACTTCATCATCCGCTGCCTGATCGACGACCAGGTGCACGATGTTGTCCAAACGACCGAAGCCAACATCGCTGCAGCCGGCGTAGCATCGGCCGATGATGTTCGCACACAGGCCAAGCCGCTCGTCGCCTACAGCCCTGCGCGGCGCGAGGCCAACCTGCAACTCCGCGCCTACCTTTACGAGAACCTGTACTACAACAATATCGTTCACGAGCCCCACATCCGGGCGGCCACGTTGCTTGGTGAACTGTTTCACCACTACGAGCAGCACCCGGAGGCGATGGGAGACGACATGCAGGCACTGATTTCCAGGCACGGGTTGCAGCGTGCCATCTGCGATCACCTCGCCTGCATGACAGATCGATTCGTCGTCCTAGAGCACGAACGATTGCTCGGGAAGTAGCGCCTCATGGCGTGAACCAGCAAAAATTTGAACGATCCCGAATTTCTCGCGTCGAACGGAGCGAAACCCCTTGACAGGTGAGGTAGACTTTTCCCCCCTTTTTGGGGGAACAGGGATTTTCGCGGAGAATCCAAGCCATGCGCTGCCCGATTCGCAGCCCGAGGCGGACATTCCCCGTACCATGCAAATAAAGAGATGATACAAGTTGAGAACCTGACCAAGGCTTTCGGTCCAAAGGTGGCCGTGGACGATGTCTCTTTCTCCGTACAACGCGGAGAGATTCTGGGCTTCCTCGGGCCGAACGGCGCCGGCAAATCCACCACCATGCGAATGATCACCGGGTTCATCCCCCCGACAGCGGGCGTGGTAAAGGTCGGCGGCAATGACGTGACGGAAAAACCAATCGAGGCCAAGCGCCTGATGGGCTATCTACCGGAGAGTGCACCGCTTTACACCGACATGACCGTCGAGGGCTTCCTTGGCTTTTGCGCCGAGTTGCGCGGCATCAACGGCGCGGATAAATCCAAGGCGATCGATCGTGCCATCGATATGTGCTTCCTCAAGTCGGTCCGGCACCAGAGCGTCGACACCCTCTCGAAGGGATTTCGTCATCGCACAGGTTTCGCGCAGGCGATCATTCACGACCCGGACATCCTAGTCATGGACGAGCCGACCGACGGGCTTGACCCTAACCAAAAGCACGAGGTGCGTTCGCTTATCCGCCGCATGGGCCAATCCAAGGCAATCATTTTTTCCACCCACATTCTCGAGGAAGTCGAGGCTGCCTGCACGCGAGCAATAATCATCGACCAAGGCAAAATTGTCGCCAACGGTACTCCCAACGAGCTCAAGGCCAAGTCCGAGTTGGCCAACTCGTACGTCGTCTCCATCAATGGAACCGAAGCCAGTGCGGTGCGCGACAAGCTTGGCTCTGTCATCCAGTCGTCCAAGGTGACGATCGTGAACGACAAACCGCCAACTGTCGTCGCCCGGGTTTTCCCCAAGAGCGCCGGCAGTGAAGGGGAGCTTGGCCAGGCGATCTTTGACGTCGCCTCGCAAAACAATTGGAAGGTCAACGAAATCAAAAAGGTGGAGGGACGCCTGGACGACATCTTCCGTGACATCACCCTATCCGACACCCAAGCCCAATAATTCAACGAATCAATGAAAAGCATTTGGACCATTACAAAACGGGAGCTGGCCGGCTATTTCAACTCGCCGGTTGCCTACGTGTTTCTGGTGATTTTCCTTTTAATGACCGCAGCGTTCACATTTCTGATCGGTCAGTTTATGGATAGAAACCAAGCGACACTGCAGGCGTTTTTCATGTGGCACCCCTGGATTTACCTATTCCTCGTGCCGGCGGTTGGCATGCGGCTCTGGTCGGAAGAGCGCCGCCTAGGCACCATGGAACTACTGCTGACCATGCCAATTTCACTGTGGCACTGCATCATCGGCAAATTCCTCGCCTCCTGGCTGTTCCTGACCCTGGCGCTGGTGATGACATTCCCGATCTGGATCACAGTCAATTATCTCGGCGATCCCGACAACACCGTCATCGTCGCCAGTTACATCGGCAGCTTCTTTTTGGCTGGCGCTTATCTATCCATCACGAGCATGACCTCGGCGTTCACACGAAACCAGGTGATTAGCTTCATTCTCTCCGTGGTGATCTGCCTGTTCCTCGTGCTGTGCGGCTGGCCGCCGGTAACAGACGTCGTCGAGCCCCTGGCGCCGCGCTGGATCGTTGAGTTTGTCGCCGCATCCAGCGTGATGACCAATGTTGAGCAGTTCAACAACGGGCAAATCGACAGCCGGGCGGTGATCTACTTTTTGTCAGTGATCGGCTTTCCACTGTTCGCCACGAGTGTCATCATTCGCGGGCTTCGCGCATAAACATCAACCCCGAAAAATATATCATGAAAAAAGAAACTAAGTTTGCCATTTTCCTGAATTCAATCGGCGGAGTGCTGGTGATTCTGCTGAGCGTGATGGCCTTCAACATCATCACCGCCCAGTTCAAGATGAAAGCCGACCTGACCGAGGGCAACCTGTTCACCCTGTCCGAGGGCTCGAAGAAGTTGCTCGACAACCTGGCCGCGGAGCGCGAAGGAGACTCTGAATCAAGCCCGGTCGAGATTCGCTTTTACGTCACTCGAGGCGAGAAGGGTGTTCCGGTCGTCGTGAACGAGCACGGTACTCGCGTGGAGGATCTACTTGATCAATACAAGGCCTATGGCGGCAACAACCTGGAATTGAAAAAAATCAACCCGCGCCGAGACACCGATGCAGAGGAGCTGGCGGTCAACGATGGCATTCAGCTACTCAACAATGCATTTTATATCGGCATGGCGATCAGCTACCTCGACAGCACAGAAGTCATCCCAGTGCTCGACCCGACGCGGGCAACCAACCTTGAGTATGACATTTCCCGGGCCATCAAGAACGTTCTCAAGCTAAAAGATGATCGGGAAACCATTGGCGTGATGAGCGGTCTCAATGTCTGGGGCGGCCCGGATCCCACCAACCCAATGGCCATGATGAACCGGGGTCAGCAACAGCCACCATGGTACTTCCTGCAGCAGTTGCAACGAGACTTCAACGTGGAACGCATCGAGACGGCGGCGACGGAAATCCCGGCGACAGTGAAGGTCCTGTTGGTCATTCACCCAAAAAACGTCTCGGAAGCCACCGAGTACGCCATTGACCAGTTCGTCCTGCGCGGCGGCAAGTTGATTGCGTTCGTCGATCCCCTCGCCCAGCGAGACGATTCCGGCCAACAAAACCCGCAAATGCGGATCCCAGGGCTGGGCGGCGGCTCCAACCTGAACCGCCTATTCACCAAGTGGGGGGTGCCTTTCAATAATACCCAGGTCGTCGCCGACTTCAACTACCGGCTCAACCCACGCGACCCAATCGCCCAGGGACGATTGCAACCGGCGTACCTCGCATTAAACAAAAATGCGCTGAACAAGGAAGAAGTTGTAACTCGTGACCTGGGAACGATACGACTTCCCTACGCTGGCAGCTTTGACACCAGCGATGTTGCCACCGGCTTGAAAGTTACCGAACTGATCACCAGTTCCGAGCAAGCCAAACTTGTCGATGGCATGTCATCGCAGTTCAACGGAGCCAAGATCATGGACTCGTTCCTAACAGGCAACGAAGACGGCAAGCCGGCGGGTACAAAAAAACATGTCTTGGCATTGAAGCTAGGCGGTAAATTCACAACTGCCTTCCCCAACGGAAAACCTTCCACGGCCGACGCTGGAGATAAAGCCGACGAGACCAAGGCCGAGTCCGCCACTCAACTTACCGGGTCCGAAAAGGACAACTTTGTCTGCTTGATTGGTGATACGGATATTTTGGTTGATGACCATTTCATCCTCCAGCAACGCTTCCTCATTAGCGAGAATATCACATTTGTGCAGAACCTGGTCGACCACTTTGGCGATGACACGCTGATCAATATCCGCAGCCGAAACCAGAACCGCCCATTCACGACCATTGTTGATCTGGAGAATGAGGCGCAGAAAGAATTCGAAGGCAAGCTCAAGAAACTTGAGGCAGAGCAACAGGAGATCCTACAGCAAAAAACCAAAATGGAAAGTGCCGGCGAAGGCAGCAATCAGTTCACCCTCCGGATCGACCCCCAGGCGCTCAAGGAAATCCAGGCCAAGGAACTCGACAAACGGAAACAGATTCGTGAAATTCGGAAGCAACTCCGCTCTGAGATCGACCTCATTCAACTCAAGATAAAGTTGGCCAACATTGGCCTGATGCCCCTGCTGGTCATCCTTTTTGGCATCGCCTTTTTCATTCGTAAGCGCAAGAAAACCGCAGCAGTCTAACACCCATGAAAGGAAAACAACTTCTCATCGCAGTGCTCATCCTAGGGGTGCTGGGCGCCATTGCCTACTTCACCTCGATCGACGATCAAGGCGGCCAGGTGGCCGACACAGCCGGTGTTGGCAAAACGGTCGTGAAAGACCTCAAACCGGAAGACATCACCACGATCTCAATCGCTGACAAGGAAGCCACACTCACATTGGCTCAAAAGGACGAAAAATGGACAGTCGCGGAGCGCGATGGCTTTACAGCGAAGTTTGACGACATCAAAAAACTCGTCACCAGCGCTGTAAGCCTCAAGTCTTTGCGGCATATTCGTGCCAGTAAAAAACAATACGGCCGATTCGAGTTGCTCGACCCCGCTGATAACGAAACCAACACCGGCACGCGCGTCGAGTTCAAGGACTCGCAGGGCCAGGTGCTGAAGAGCCTGTTACTCGGCAAAAAAGGCAGCGCCAATGCCGGCGGTAATGCCGGCTCACCGTTTGGCTCATCTGATAATCATCGCTATGTGCTGGCTGACGGCAAGGTGGCTGTTGTTGCCATCGATTATTCAAGTGCGCTGAATGAAGTGAGTGCCAATCCTGCGGACTGGCTGAACAAGGACGACTTTCTTAAGGTCGAGAAAATCAAGTCGGTCGCCGTCGCCCACCCCAACTCGACGGACTCCTGGACGCTGACCCACGACAAGGAGGGCGAAGACATGTCGCTGGCTGATGCCAAGCCTGACGAAAAACTCGATTCCTCAAAGGGCAACAGCGCCGGCCGCGTGCTTGGTGTTCCAAGCTTCGACGACGTTGCCAGCAAGTCGGCCAAACCGGAGGAGATCGGAATGGACAAGGCCCTCACGGCAACAATCGACACCTTTGATGGCTATCAATACGTCGTCAAGATGGCCAAAAAGGATGAAGACCACTACCTGAGTATAACAGCTAGTGGCACACGGGCACCGCAGGATGATGAAAGCGAAGCCCGCGCACCACAACCGGACGAAACCAAGCCACGTGAACCGGGCAAGGACGAAAAACCGGAGGACAACGGGCGCCTGGACAAGGAACACGCTGAGAGCTTGGCCAAGCGTATCGCCGATCGCGAAAAGACACACAAGGACACCCAAGCCAAGCTCAAGACCGAGCGGGACAAGGAGTTTGCAGACAACTTGGCCAAGCTGGCCAAGCTCGAAGGTTGGACGTTCAAGGTATCCAGCTACACCTTCGATGCCATCTACAAGACCCGCGCCGAGATGATGGAGGATAAAAAAGCAGAGGAAGCCAAGGGCGCAGAAACGACAACGCCCATCCTCCCTGCCCTGCCGACACTTCCTACCCCACCGGCTCCGACGCCCGATCCTGCGCCAACTGTGGTCAAACCAGCCAAGCCTGCTGACCCGAAAAAGGTCGTCACCAGCGACATCATCAAGGTGCCTTCCGCCGAGGAGATGAAAAAGGGCGCCAAAATCGAGGTCATCAAGAAGGAAGACCTTCCCGCCGAAATCGAAAAGGCCCGGGAACAATCCGAAAAGAAGGCCGACGACAAAAAATAACCGCTTGGCCAAGCGGACAATTCCGAAACCATCCAGGTGTCTGCTGGATGGTTTTTTTATGTTGGAACAATTTTTATTTGCGGCCCTTGGCCGGTAACGTAGCGTTCGGGGTATGGCGTCAGATGACTCGATCGTTCTCAAGCTGGAGGACGTTCACAAACAGTACGAAAGTGCGGATCGCGACCCCGTGCCGGTGCTTCGCGGCATCTCGCTAATCGTCCAGCGCGGCGATTCCCTCGCGATTGTTGGTCCCTCCGGCTCCGGCAAAAGCACGCTCCTCAACATCCTCGGCTCGCTCGACTCCCCCACCCGCGGCAGCATCCGGTTGGACGGCGAGGAACTCGCGCACCTCCCCGAGCAGAGACTCGCCGCGATTCGCAGCCAAAAGATCGGTTTCATTTTTCAGTCCCACCACCTGTTGCCGCAATGTTCCGTCCTCGAAAACATCCTTGTGCCCGCGCTGGCCGCCACCGGCCGCGCCCCGGCCAGTGCCGTCGAACGCGCCAAGCAACTTCTTGAGCGGGTCGGACTTGGGCATCGTCTCACCCATCAGCCGGCCCAGCTCTCCGGCGGGGAATGCCAGCGCGTTGCTGTCGTTCGCGCGCTGATCAACCGGCCCAGCCTCATTCTCGCCGACGAACCCACCGGCGCACTTGATCATTCGACCGCCGAATCGCTTGCTGACTTGCTCGTCGAACTCAACCGCGACGAACACGTCACCCTGGTCGTGGTGACCCACTCCGAAGAGCTCGCCGCCAAAATGGGCACAACACATCAACTGCAGGACGGCCAGTTCGCTGCCAGTGCAAATTAAACCCATGACGACCTGGTTACTGGTTCTGAAGTCATTCCGGTTTTACGCGCGGAGCCATATCGGCACTCTGATGGGCGTCGCCGTCGGGGCGATGGTTTTGGTGGGAGCACTTCTGGTCGGAGAATCGGTCCGTGGCAGTTTGCGCGACATGGCCGCCGCCCGGCTGGGCAAGGTCCAACTCGCCCTCCCCTCCAACGACCGGCTTTTCCGCGCCGAACTGGCCGACCAACTTCGTGCCGATCTCGGCACCGACACGGCAGCCCTGCTTCAGTTACCCGGTATTGCCAAGCGGCCTTCCGGTAAAACCCGAGCCAACAACGTCGTTGTTATGGGTGTCAACGAGGCGTTTTGGAAACTAGCGCTGGACCCGCCCGAGTTTGCCGGAATCCCCGAAGATTCGATTGTCCTTAACGAGCGCTTAGCCAAGCAACTAGATGTCAAGAAAGGCAACATGGTCAACCTGCGGGTTCACAATCCCTCGCAACTTTCGCGCGACGCACCGATGGCACCGATCGAAGACTCCACCGCATCGCTTGCCCAACTCGAAGTGCTGGCGATTGTCAGCGATGCGCAGTTCGGCCGATTCAGCCTGCAGGCCTCGCAAGTGCCGCCCTATAACGCGTTTGTCTCGCTTGGCCAATTGCAGGAAGCCATCGAGAAACCGGCCATGGCCAATCTCATGCTCGTCGGCCAGGCGGAAGATCCGGCCAAGAATCCGACACTGGACCAAGCTCAAGCCACCCTCGCCAAGCATTGGCAACTCGCCGACGCCCAGGCGCAGTTGCTCCAACTTCCCGACGGCAAAGGCATCGAACTTCGTTCCCCGCGCGTCTTTCTTGATCCACCAATGGCCAAGGCCGCGCTGGAAGTTTCCACCGAAGCCACCGAGGTTCTCACTTACTTCGTCAACAAAATCCAACTCGGCGACAAGTCGACGCCGTACTCCATGGCGAGCGCGCTGGCCGATTTCGAGCCGGGCTCCATCTGGCTGAACCAATGGAGTGCCGACGATCTTCAGGCAAAAGTCGGCGACGAGGTCGAGTTGTCGTACTACACTGTTGGCACCATGCGCCAACTGGAGGAGCGCTCCGACAAATTCAAGGTCGGAGGCATCATCGCCATGGACGATCCGCGCGCCGACCGGACGCTGATGCCGGAGTTCCCCGGCATGACCGACTCCGCAAACTGCGCCGACTGGGACACCGGTTTCCCGATGGATCTCGATGCCATCCGCGACAAGGACGAGGAGTACTGGGACACCTACAAGGGCACGCCCAAGGCCTACATCAGCCTGGCCACCGGCAAGGAGATTTGGAGCAACCGCTTCGGCAATCTCACCGGCGTGCGGTATCCGCAAAACGGCCAGGCCGCGCTCGAAAAACTAGGCCGAGCGTTACTCGGCAAACTGAGCCCAACGGACACAGGCCTCACTTTTCAACCCTCGCGCGCACAGGCTTCGAGCTCCGTAAAAAATGCCATGGACTTTGGGCAACTGTTTATGAGCTTCAGCTTCTTTCTTATCGCGGCCGCCGTGATGCTCATTTCACTGCTCTTCCAGTTCACGATGGAAAAACGCACGCGAGAAACCGGCACCCTGCTGGCCGTCGGCATCCCGGCCAGGCGAGTCCGGCGCATGCTTTTGCTCGAGGGCGGACTGATCGCGATCGCGGGCTGCATCGTTGGCGGTGGTGGCGGATCGCTTTTCGCCAGGGCCATGCTCAATGCGCTATCGACGAATTGGAAAGACGCTGTCTCCTCCGCCACGCTCACGTATCACAGCACTGGCACCGCCTGGGCTACCGGCGCATCGATGGCATTTTTCGTCGCTCTTGGAACCATCTGGTGGACGTTGCGAAAGTTAAAAAAACAAACTGCCCGCGAACTCCTCGCAGGCGGGTCACAGGAAATTGCTGGCAGCACAAAATCAACCAAGCGCACCTCCATCATCGCGGTTGTTTTATTTCTCTGCGCGATTGGCTCCGTTGGTGCGGCAGTCGCAAGCGGTTCGCAACTATCGCCCAATTCCTTCTTCACCGCAGGCGCGTTGCTTCTGCTCTCCGGCTTGGCCTTCACCTCCGCGCGACTCACAGGCTTGGCCAGGGTCAGGGCGCTTAGCCAGGCAGATGGACTGTCTCTTTCCGGCCTTGGTCAACGGAACGCCGCGCGTCGTCGACGGCGCAGCATGGCCACAGTCGGCATGTTGGCTTGCGGCAGTTTCATGATTGCCTCCATCGGCGTATTCCAGAAAGATGCAACTATCGACGCAAACATACCCACCTCAGGTACAGGCGGCTTTGAATTAATGGGCGAAGCCAGTATCGCTGTCGTTCACGACATGAACAACGCCGCAAACCGAGAGGATTTCTACAGCCTCGATGAAGAGATCATCAAAAACGTGAACTTCGTTCCGTTTCGTCTTCGAGACGGCGATCAAGCCAACTGCCTCAATCTCAATCTCGCACAGGAACCTCGCCTTCTCGGGGTTCGTCCCGAAATGCTCCTCGGCAAATTCACCATCATAGACACGTTGGATGGGTTGGAAACCGGCAACAACCCCTGGTCAATTCTTGAGACAGCCCGTCAGACACTCAACCTTACGGACGACATGGTGCCGGTAATCGCGGATCAAAGTGTGATGATGTGGGCGCTCAGTGGTGGCGATCCGATGAAGAGCAAAAAGCTCGGTGACACGCTCGATTATATCGACGAGCATGGAAACGCGTTCAAGGTGAAATTCGTCGCTCAGCTGGCCGACAGCATCCTGCAGGGCAACCTCATCATCCCGGAATCCGACTTCATCAAGAGGTTCCCAAGTGAAAGCGGGTACCGGGTCTTTTTGATCGACGGCCCCGCGGCAAAAATAAAAGAGATCAGCGACGAACTGAACAACGCGATGGAAAATCACGGCTTTGAATGGGTGCGCACCACACAACGCCTCGGCGAGCTCAACGCCGTGCAAAATACCTATTTGAAAACTTTTCAAGTGCTCGGCGGACTCGGCCTGTTGCTCGGCAGCCTGGGTCTGGGAGTCGTGGTGATGCGCAACGTACAGGAACGCAAAAGCGAACTTGCTCTTCTGCGTGCAATTGGCTTTGAGAAAAACTCGATCAAGCGCTTTGTGTTGGTCGAATACATCAGCCTTCTAATTGGCGGACTGCTTATTGGCACCATCGCCGCCGGCCTGGCCGTGCTGCCCGCCATGCTTTCCCCAACCGCCGATGCGCCCTACGCTCTCCTCGGACTGACGCTTGGCGGCGTGCTACTATTCGCCGGTCTTTGGACATGGACTGCCACAACACTCTCGCTGCGCGGCAACCTCCTGGAGGGATTGAGACGCAATTGAATTATTTAATGAAAAACAAACCAAGCCAGCGACGATTTGTGCATCCTCTACGGTCCTCTGCAACTCCAAGTTCCCTGCGTCTAAAAAATCGGCGGACTCCACCGTATCCCAAGACGCTCTCGCGTTTTTTCCTGACCCTTGGCTTGTCTGCATTGACGGCACATGCTACGGAGCCACTGTACCAAACCAATTTTGAAAAAACCGAACTGGGCAAAGTGCCGGACGATTTCCTCGTGCTCGACGGCGCCTTTGCAGTAAAGGAGCAAGGCGGCAACAAGTTCCTCGAGTTACCTGGTGCGCCACTCGATGCGTTTGGCTTCATGTTTGGCCCGTCCGCGCGGCACGGCAACGAGGTCATTGCACGAATGTTTGGCACGAAAAAAGGCCGCCGCTACCCGGTGTTCGGCGTCGCGCTGAACGGCGTTAACGGCTACCGACTGCAGGTCGCCCCAGCCAAGCGGGCGATCGAGCTGCTCAAGGGCAGCACCGTCGTGGCTAAGGTGCCGTTCCGCTGGGCCGGCGGCGAGTGGCTGAGACTCGCTCTGCGGGTCCAGCAAACCAGCGATGTCGAATGGACGATAAGCGGCAAGGTTTGGGTGGACGGCAAGGCCGCCCCAGCCAAGCCCACCATCACGCACAAGGAAACCAAGGAGCCGCGCAACGGCAGACCCTCCATTTGGGGAAGCCCCTACTCCGGCACCCCGATTCGCTATGACGATATTGTCGTCAATAAAATCGCCAAGTGACCGGCTGGCCATTCTCCTGATGGCCCTTGGCCTGGCCACGCCGCTTGTCCAAGCCGCGCAGGTCGAACTGCGACTCGCGATTCCCGAGGCGCCGTTTCACGTCATCGGCGATCCGGTGCCACTACGCTGGGAGTTCATCAACCGCAGCGACCAGCAACTGGCCTTCATGTGGGAGGGCTGCTGCCGGTTGAACGGCCGCGTCACCGCGTCGCTTGGCCAAGTCACGCTCCGCTCCGAGCCAGCGACTGCCGCCGCCCAGCTGACAGCACACCGATTCGCCCGCGCCGCGCGACTACTCCCCGGCAAGCCGACTATTTTCGAGACGAATCTCGGCGACTGGCTCAACATCGACCGCTCCGGCGAATACAAACTCACCGCCCGATACACCGGCCTGCTCGATAACCAACAGCCGCAAGTCCCACGCAACTGGCAACTCTGGAAAGACTCCGCCACGGCCGAAGCGATCCGGGCCACACTGCTGACCCCGAGTGACTACATTGCCAGGCACAGCCAAGCCGGGTTGGTGCTTCACCTAGATGGCCCCGACCGACTGCTCCCGCTCCAGAAAACAGCGCTTGAGCTCGAACTAAGCAATACGTCCGGGACAGCACAGACAATCCATTGGCCAAGCGACTTTGCGCTTTGGTTTTTGGATGCCACCGGCAGACGCACGCCGTTAACCCCCACCCGCATTCGTACGGTCCCAGAAAAACTTGTGTTCTCAAAAAACCAGCGCTTGACCAAGCGTATTGAGATCGACTCGGGCGTACTCGAGAGCAGAGCGCTTGGGCGTTATCGACTCTTTGTCGATTTCAAAACAGCCACAAACCGGGCGCCCTCCAACGCCGTGCCGCTCGACTGGCAGTTGGACGTCGCCGACTTGCAACAACTCATCCACTTGGCCTCCGGCGGCGCAAAAACCGGCCTGCGAAACCGCCCACTTAAATTGATGCGCCTTCACCTCGGCGAACTTGGGCAAGCGCTAGGCCAAGTGCCTGCGTCGGATTTAAAGGAAAAGGGCAAAAAACTGCTGAAGGAATTACAACTTGCCGCCTCCCTGAAACCCGTTTTCCCAAAACCGGGCCTCGTGACCGTGAAACTCCGGATCACCAACAACGGATCAATTCAGTTTGCTGACAAAGCGCTTGGCCAAGCGTTTCAGGGTGAAAAGCCCATCACAGACCAACTCGACGATTTACTCAACATCCGCAAACACCTGGGCTGGACCGTTGCCATCCAACTTCACCCATACGCCACCACCGCCAAAAAACACGTCGCCGCTGCCTTTGAGAAATTGAAACCCCTCGAACCCCGCTTGGCCAAGCCAATCACATTGGATCCCCTACAAAACTAGTTTGATTGCCCCACAAACGACTTTGGGGAGCGTATGAAGTACTTATGGGACACCTTAATCGACTTTGTGGATGCCTCAATCGATCTTTGGGACACCTCAAACTACTTCGGTAACACCCCGAAACCAGCCAAAAAACAGGAAATCATATAGAATCCAAAAAAGGCCTTATTTCGGCAGCCTTGAGTTGGCGCGGCCTTCGAGGACCTTGGAGGTGGGTTGATAGTTTCCGATGAAGTCTTCGCGGTAACTATCGAATGTGCCTCCAGCCAGGTGGCGCCGGATGTCACGCATCACCTCCAGAAAAAAATGCGAGTTGTGCACGCTCAGCATTCGTAGTCCGAGGATTTCACCAGCCTTGAGCAGATGCCGCAGGTAGGCGCGGGTATGGTGCGTGCAGGCGAAACATTCGCAGCCCTCCTCGATCGGGCCGAACTCCTCCTTTTGGTGACTGGCGCGGAGATTGATCGCGCCGCTCGAGGTGTAGGCGGTGCCATTGCGAGCGACACGGGTCGGCAGCACGCAATCGAACATGTCCACGCCACGCGCGACGAGTTCGATCAACTGCGCCGGGGTGCCCAGTCCCATCGCGTAGCGGGCCTTGTCGGCCGGCAGGTGTGGCTCGGTAATCTCGACGGCGTGCATCATTTCCGGCTCCGGCTCGCCGACGCTGACGCCGCCGATCGCGTAGCCGTCGAAGTCCATCTCCACCAGTTCCTCCGCACAACGTTTGCGCAGCTCGGGGACATTGGCGCCCTGCACGATGCCAAAGTACAACTGGCCCTCGGCGCGGGGTTGCTCGGCGCAGATGGCGGCCCACCCAAGCGTGCGCTTGACGGCGGCCTGCAAGTCACTGTCGGATGCGCCGTGTGGGGGGCACTCGTCGAACAACATTGCGATGTCGGAGCCAAGTTCGCGCTGGATGGCCATCGATTCCCTCGGACCAAGGAAGAGCATCTCACCGCTGAGGTGCGAGCGAAACTCAACGCCGTCATCTCGCACTTCACGGATCTTTGCCAGGCTGTAAACCTGAAATCCGCCGCTGTCGGTGAGGATCGGCTTGTCCCAGTTCATGAACCGGTGCAGGCCACCGGCCTTGCGAATGATATCAAGGCCGGGGCGAAGGAAGAGGTGATATGTGTTGCCAAGAAGAATCTCCGTGCCGATCTCGTTGAGTTCGCGCAGGTCGAGCGCCTTGACGCTGGCCTGCGTGCCGACCGGCATGAACACCGGCGTGTCGATCACGCCGCGCGCGGTCGTCAACCGGCCAAGACGCGCCTTGCTGCGCGGGCTGGTTTTAAGCAACTCATACATTCGCGGGAGGAGAGGAGAATCAGCTTGGCCAAGCGGCGGCTCACCACTCACCCTCGGCGAGAAGCGCAACAGTTTTCCTGGCCAGATCGTTGGCAAGCAGCGGGAGCGCCTGGCGCTCGGCGCTGGCAAGGTCGCCACCTAAGCGGACGGTAGTGCGGCCGGTCAACTCGTGATCAATCAGCACCTTGCCGGTGGCCTTCTCGGCGGCGAGGATGCGGGTGACAAGTTCCACCTCGAAGTCACGCACGCTGAGAATGTCCCGCGGCTGAAAGCTCACGGCGGACCGTCGGTAAGCAGTGATATTGCCGGTAAGCAGCACGTCGCCATCGCCGCCGGTGGCCAGCCCGAACGTGCCATCGCGATGCAGTTCGCGGCGGATAGAGGCATTGACCGACTCGGTGAGGCCGGGCTGCGGCGTGGCATTTTCAAACAGGCCCACCTCAATGGCTTGGCCGGCGGGAATCGCTGGGTTCACCGGCCCCAGCCGATAGCTGGCGCAACCGGTGGCCGTCAAGGCAGCAGCCAAAAACATGGCGACGCGACTGGCGGCCAAACGGGTCATTTCGGTTGTGCACTCGATGCTTTTTCCACATCGAGCCGTGGCTGCAACTCGGCGATCTTCTGCAATGCGGTCTCGGCGTAATCGGTGCCAGGGGCGAGATCTTTTACTTCGTTGTAGTAGATATTTGCACTAGCCCACTTTCCCCGTTTTTCGTAATAGCGCGCGATCTTCAGGTTGCCCCGGGCCTGCTCAACCTTCATTGCCTTAATTCTTTCGCGGGCCGTGGACACCTGTTCCTCGTTGGGATAAAGCGCGATGTAATCCGAGAAGGAGTCGATGGCCTTGTGAGTCACACCCTGGTCGTATTCCGCATCCAGCGACTGCTGCTGGTAGGCGGCACCGGTGGCGAACAACCCCTCGGACGCGATCCCCGGCCGGTCGTGATACTTGTCGGCCACCTTCTTAAATGCCTCGACAGCCATGTGGTAGTTCTTGTGCCGTTCATTCTGGGAGATCTGGAAACCACGCGCCTTGTTAACCCAGGCCTGGCCAATGTTCATCTGAGCCTTGGGGGCCACGGAACTGAACGGGCCGCTATTGACGATGTCCTGAAACATGGCGGACGTCTTTTTCATCGACCGATAGAGTGGAATACGACCCCACAGCTTGAAGCGCTGGCCGTTCAGATACCGAGTGGCAATGGCAAACTGCCTGGTCTGAACACCTTCGAAATCGACATTCTGGGGATAAAGCCGTAGGAGGTCTTGATACTCGGCAAATGCCTTCTGGTCGTCACCCCGTTTTTCGAATGCCTGAGCTAGCAGCAACTGGGCCTCGGGCGCTAGGTCAGACAACGGCCACTCAGCCACCGTTCGCCGGGCTGCCTTAAACGCGGTTTTCCAGTCCTGCGCCGCGAATGCCTTCTTGCCCACCTCGAGCTGATCCTTGGCGGTCGCACGACGCCAACTGCCGACGCCACCAAGGCTCTCGTAGGACCAGCCTTCGCCGGGTCGGAAAACGATCGGTGCGGGGGAACTGTTCGGCCATGAGAGAAACACCACCGCGGCCAAGAGCAAAGGACTCGTCCAACGCTGCATGGGCGAACTCTAGGACAACGGCCCCGACTTCTCCAGCCTGATTTTTCTTTTGCAGTCACCCGGCCAAGGCCACCATCCGCACCGACGGTGATGCCCGAGTCACTCATCATCACAGATTGCCCGGAGGCGCTGGACGGTTTTGCCGAAACTGGCGGCCAAGTTGGCTGGAAAGCGGCCGATCTCTCCAGACTGCCCGCCGACACCCGCCGCACTTGGCAGGCCGTTGGCGGGCTTGGCCAAGCGGAGATTGTGTGCCGGAACGCCCCTGCGCCGTGGCGGCAAATCATGGCCATTAGCCACTCTGCCGTATCGCAGATGGACGGCATACGGGCACTATTGCAAGCGGACACTGCACCACCCACACCGTTTGCCTGTCTCGCCGTGACTGGCGACAACTTTCACGGCAACCGGGGCCGACCTTGGCGCGCTCTCGAGGGTAATCTGCACTTGACTGCGCTGTTCTCGCCCAACCGCCCGACAAGCGAACTTGGCCTTGGTCTGAGCATGCTGCCGACCTTGGCAGTGGTTGATGCACTTGGCCATTTCAATGCGTTTGACCAAGCACCACGCATCAAGTGGGTCAACGATGTGCTGCTCGGCAGTCGCAAGGTTTGCGGTGTGATCACCTCGACTTTGGCCAAAGGCGAGCGCATCGAGCACGTCGTGCTGGGCATCGGCGTCAACATCGCCATCACGCCGGAGTTGCCAAGCGGGAAGTTCGTGCAACCGCCGAGCAGCCTGCGCGAATTTGCGCCGGACACCCTCATCACTCTCCCGGCGATACTGGCCATACTGCTCAAGAGCCTGGCCAAACGGCACAAGCAATTGCTCGAGCACGGACCGGGTGCGTTGCATGACGATTATGTGCACCACAGCTGCGTCATCGGACGTAAAGTGGAAGTCTGGGAAGAGACCGCCGGCGAGTGCGACAACGCCAAGCTGATCGCCAGCGGCAGGGTCACGGACATCCTCCCCGACCTCTCGCTCCGCCTCGATGCGGTCGCCGAGCCGGTGCAACGCGGGAGACTCATTTTCGCCGACTGATCGTTTTGGGCTTTGGCCCGTGGCCTCTCGTCCGTATCTTCCCGCGTATGCGCACGGTTAAAGTGCCCCTCGGGGATCGCAGTTACTCCATCAAAATCGGTAACGGCCTTCTACCCAGGTTGGGCGGGGAGTGTCGCCGACTCAAGTTGGGAAAACGCTGTACGGTGGTGACCGATCGCGCCGTGGGGCGACTCTACGCCAAGGTGGCGCTGGCCTCGCTGCGCCAAGCTGGGTTTACGCCGGTGGAAATCCGAGTGCCTGCCGGCGAGACCGCCAAGAGCCTGAAAACTATTCAAGCCAGTTACGACAAGTTGGCCCGGCACCGGATCGAGCGAAGCTCATTCATCGTGGCTCTGGGCGGCGGCGTGGTTGGCGACATGGCCGGTTTTCTCGCGGCGAGCTACCTGCGCGGCATCGGTTTTGTGCAGGTGCCGACAACGTTGCTTGCCCAAGTTGACAGTTCGGTCGGTGGAAAGGTCGGCGTGAACCTCAAGGCCGGCAAAAACCTGGTCGGGGCATTTTACCAGCCGCGCCTTGTGCTGTGCGATCTCGACACGCTCAAGACTTTGCCCAAGCGCGAGTTGCGAGCAGGGCTGGCCGAGGTAATCAAGTACGGGATCATTTACGACGCGGTGCTGTTTCGCCGGCTCGAGCGCACGATGCCGGAGTTACTGCGACTCGAGGCCAAAGGCATGGCGCACATCGTCGCTCGGAGTTGCCAGATCAAGGCCAAGGTCGTCGAGCAGGACGAACGCGAAAGCGGCCTGCGCGCCATCCTGAACTACGGCCACACCATCGGCCACGCGCTCGAGGCAATCTCACGTTACGGAAAATATTTGCACGGCGAAGCGATCTCGATCGGCCAAGTGGCTGCGTCGAAAATCTCACGCGATGTGCTTGGGCTTGACCAGGCGCAAGTCAATCGCATCAAGAGGCTGTTTGAGCAAGCCGGGCTGCCGACCTCGGTGCGCTTGACCAAGCCTCAGTTGGCCAAGGTGTTCGCCGCGATGAAGCTCGACAAAAAAGTCAGCGGCGGCGAAGTGAAGTTCGTACTGGCCCGAAAAGTCGGTCAAGTGGAGTTTGGGATCGACGTGCCAAGGGCAACCATCAATACTGCGTTAAAATAATGTCTGCCATCAGCGAAACGATTGTTCGTGAGTTCCTCGAGGCAAACGGCTTCCTGGTGAAACAGGGGCGCAAATTCGTCGCGCCGTCGAGACGGCACGACTCGCACATCGATTTTTTTGCCTCCAACCCGGCGGCAACTGAGTCGAAAGCCGCGCTACCGTTCGAGTTGCAACTGGCCAACTTGAAGCACATTCGCCGCGCTGTTTACGCTGTCAAAGGCTGGCACACGGAGACGTTCAGCCCGGCGGTGATGGTCAACTCGCCGGAGATTTTTCGATTCGCGCAACCGGCAGCCGCAAAAGCAGCCGAGGCAGTGTTCGGCGCCGATGCCGTTTTCCTCAAGATACTTGTCGCGCCGTCGCTCCCCTCCTCAAAAAAACTGCGGCGTGAAAGCATCGAGTTCCTGCGCGACAAGGGGGTCGATGGGGTGATTGAGTTTCCAGTGCTGCTCACCGCCCTGATTGATGGTGTGGAGAAAAATCGAAATTACCAGCGCTCGGATGTCCTGCAGTTGATCCGTGTACTCAAGGCACACGGGATGCTGCGCGAACGGCAGATGGAATTGTTCCGCGCTGCGAAGCCTCGCGCTGCCCGCAAGTCAAAGCCGTAAGCGCGAGTGTCAGTGGGCGTTCAGCAGCATGCTGGCACCCGCCAGGGCTAGGCCGGCGGCAATTGCCATCATCTTGTAGGCGTTAAAGCGATGGCCTTCGCTGCTCTCGAAAAGGATCGTCGTCGAGACGTGCAGGAAGATGCCGATGACGATGGCGAGGCTTTGCCGGTGGTATTGGCCGATCACCTCGACCCCGCTTAGCAGCGTACCCAGCGGTGCCATCGCGGCAAACACCGCCAGCAGCCCAAATGCCTTGTACTTGCTCAAGTCGCTGTTGAGCAGCATCGAGAGGAACACCATGGCCACCGGGTACTTATGCAACACGATGCCCAGCAGCAGCGGCTCGACGAGCTGGGAATGGCTATGAGTGTGGCCATCATGGGTGTGGCCCGCATCCCCGCCGCCAAGCGGCATGCCCTCAAGGAACGCGTGAAGGCACAAACCAACCATCAACCCGACCGGCAATCCGCTGTGCCGATGCGAGTGCGAGTGGCCGTGCTCGATTCCGCCCGAGAGGTGCTCGAGCATCACCTGGATAAAAAAACCAACCAGAACGAACGCGCCAAAATAGGCCCCTCGTCCATCGCCAATGAACACCTCCGGCAACAAATGAAGCGCCGTTATCGAGAGCAGGTAGGCACCACTGAAGGCGATCAGCAGCTTGAGGTTATTGCGATTCGACGGCTTGAGCCACAGCACTGTGAGTGCGGCGGCCACAACGGAAAATAAGAGGAGCGCGTAAGTCAAATTGGGTGGCGGCCAATCGCTTGGCCAAGCGTGCTTTAATTATTCCAATCCATTCGCGTTGGCGGGCATGAAAAACCGCCGCACTCGTGTCGGGGGCAACGGCTTGAAAGTCGGTTACTTCATCAGGAGCAACTGGCGGGCACGCTTGATGGCGTTGGCCATGCGGCGCTGGTAGTGCGCCGGCAGGCCGGTGTACTTGCGCGGCAGGATACGACCATGGCCGGTAACGAATGTCTGCAGCAATTCCGTGTTGCGGTACTCCAATTTGTCGATGGTGAAATCGATTATGGGTTTCGGGCGTGGCGGGCGCTTTTGGTTCGA
>ERZ651768.840-NODE-840-length-22716-cov-23.840496_pt1 | contig 22716 bp, 19 predicted proteins | sample MGYA00514754_ERZ651768 | MGnify/ENA metagenome assembly ERZ651768
CCATTAAAATCTGGAAAGGCTTCGTAGAAGACAGATAATTCATCTTTAAGAAACCCTTCTAGTGTATATATATCACCAAAACCTGGAGGTCCATGCCAAATCATATCTTCTTTCCAAAACTCTTTTTGTGCATCCAAGTCATGCTCTGGTGCGACTAAAGCGTCGCACATTTTTTTGACTAAATCCAAATTTTTCTCGGCTGATCCCGATTTTTTTTCTACAGCATTGAATGTTTTTTTGTTTTCTTCTGATCTTTTAATCTCATCAACAAATATCCAATCCAAAGAACAGGCACCAATTTGATGCAGAACTGCTATGTTGTCTACCATAACCCAATTCTCTGCTAACTTCCCATCTGTGACCAGCCAGAAATCTGAGAAGCGCATTGATACTGATCTCCCTGTCGCTGGAAATCCTAACCATTCCCCACTATGTGTACCTGTTAATATTCCAGTGGCGGCAACCCAATTCTCATCAGCAACCTCAATCTCATTTACAACATGATAATCAGGAAAGGTTTTGTAGAATGGTTCCAATACCTCATACTTAAATCCTTCTAGACCAAAAATATCACCAAATCCTGGGGGACCATGCCAAATCATATCTTTGGTCCAATATTCGTCATGTGCATCAAGATCCTGTTTGTTTAATGCTTTATACATATTTTGAACAAGATTCAAATTTTCATTTGCTGTAACCATTTTTTGCCTCAATTAATTCAACTTTTGCAAGACTTGCAGTCTGGGGAACTTATCTAAATTTTTTTATCTGAAAATTGAAAAATAATCAGTGTATGTTTACTGATATTGCTATATGAGATTAATCGTCATGGTATGATTTTTTTGATTCGTTCAATAATATTTAATCCCTGCTGTTTTAACCACCATGGAAAGTCAATTAATACCCAGTTTTCAGTCAATTTATCTCCTTGCCGGCGGTAGATATCAACGACTCTCATATCAGCAGCTACTCCACTAGCAGGCAATCCTAGAAAACCACCTGTAGCCGTGTTGGTCAGGTTGGGCCAGCCAAAGAAACCAGCATAGTTACCCTCAGCAAATCGGCAGATGTGGCCATTAAAAACCTTATCTTTCAGTCCTCTCCTGAATGGGTACTGGTGTTGTTCCTGGTAACGTGGAATAGTGTAAGATGCTCCAATCCCAGCTGGACCGTACCAGATCATATCATCGTGCCAAGTTTTTGTCAGCAAATCTGGAGGTGGGCAGTCATTTTCACTTGTATTAAGATCTGTAAGATCGCCTATCATTCGATTTACCAATTCAAGAGTTTTCTGAGATTCTCTGTGATCCTGAGGTTCAAATAATAGTCCGTCATGTGTTCTTGGACCGGGATAAATGAAAGAAGCGCCTGTTTGAGGGGGTAGTGGATTGATGCCCAATTGATGCATGAAGCCAATGAGATCACAGAAAAAACTGCTTCTTACTATTTTGCCATCTTCAATGCAATTGAAATCAGCATAACGCAGGAAAGCTATTTTTCGGCTGGCAGGAAGACCTAACCAATTTCCATCCAGGAGGCCCATAAAGTGTCCCATGCTGATAACCCAGTCAGTATTGTCAATCTCACTGGTACCTGCCAGAAAAACGTCTTGCCGGCGCTGAATATGAGACCAGGCAGTCAGAAAAGGGATCCAGAAAGCTTCTGCTACCGCATCACCTCCATTCTGTTCGTTAAACGGATAGACACCATACCATTGAAAGTCGCGGTTTGTAAACTGACTGATGACCTTTCCAACACCATCTGCATTTGTTGCTTCAAGTTCATCATAGAATGATAAAATCAATGATTTTTGATCTTGATAGCTTTTCATTTTACTTTACTATTTTAGTGCAACACCAGCCTCAGGATCAAAACCTCTTCGCACTTTATTGAACTCACGAATTCTGGCAAAGACATCAACACCGATCTGGTCATAGACATCAAGCAAATCTACCAGAACCCAGTTTTCTCGAATCATTCCATTTTCCAGTCTCCAGAAATCCAGACTTCGCATAGTAATTCTCTTTCCTGACGGTGCAATGCCCATCCACCCACCATCAGACAGAGTCTGTATCATGTTAGGCCAACCGGTAACTCCTACATAATTCCCATCACCAAAGAAATGGTTCGTAATCTGGTCAACAAACTGACCTCGGTCCGGCATAGCAGCTAGAAAAGGAATCTGATGCCAATTTCGAAATCCTTCTATACCTCGGCCTGTTCCAATACCAGAGGGACCATACCAGTTCATTTTTGGGTGCCAATATTTATTCATTTCCATTACTTCAGGGCCTCCCTCTAACGGATGCCTCTTCATTGCGGTAAGCATGTCAATTATTAACTGGCAGTTTGCGGAACTACTTAATTCATCATAGGGACATTGTATAATTCCATCTTGCGTGGCAGGTCCAGGAACATGCCATTCACGACCAAGACTAGGTGCCATCGGCCAAGCTCCAGCCTGCATCATGACCTCAGGGATATCCCATAAGGCCTGTACTTCGGTCACCCTGTCATCTACAAAGCGGTAGAACTCGTGGAATCTCATGGCAATTTGATGCCCTGTCGGCGGAATGTCCAACCATGCTTTACTGAATGTGCCTGTGTAATAACCACAGCAACCTACCCAGTCAGCACCTTCTTGGGTTGGTCCGGCCATCACAATAGTGTCACGACGCTCTAAATCAGGCAGAGCCCAAAGAAGTGGAGCAAAAACATCCATGTAAAAATTATCTACTCCGGGTTTCTCTGCAAGTGGATAGCAAAGGCGAAATACGGTCTCTGAAATACAAAGCTCATCAAGTACTTTACGTACAGTACTTTCGCTGAAATCGTACATTGCCATCCTCAAAGCAGAAATCAGCTCTTTATTCTTTGTGTGCCTATCCAAATTCATTCCTTTACCCATAGGATAATATTTTTATTAACATTGAAAACAAATGCAGCAAATTCCATTTTTTATATCTATATTTCTCATAAGTCAAAAACCTCTCAACCTTTACCATTGATTCAACAACATGCAGTGTTTCTTTTGTCTTGGACAAGTCATTGTATTTCTTAAATTTCTGCCTGAGGTAGGTGAAATACTCTCATATCATTCTTCAGAAATTGTATTAAATTTGATTAATTTAGATCTCTTTATACTTGAATGGCGACCCTTTTCCATATTTTCACGGTAAGTTTTTATTCCAAGATTTACATGAATTTACAAAACATTTATTTCATGGAACTATATGTCGTTTATAATAATTGCATATAATTTTTTGTGTCTGCAATATTTTTCTTGAATTAAATGAATACACATGTATAATTCCCGATTGATGTCTAAATAGATTGGTGGAGGCATTGTTTGAATTAAACGTTCCAGATCAATTAATCATTGTGGGAATGGACATTAAATTAAGTTCCCCATCAAAACCACTATCATACAAGGAGAAAGATGATGAAAATGCTATCTAAAGTATTACTAACAACAACATTCATGATTCTATTAGGGCATACAACATATGCGGGTTGCGGAATTTCAGGAGGATCAATAAGGATTTTGTCAAACGACTTCCCCGCTCTACATGCAGTTATTGATGCTGCTGAAAAATGCGCAGGTGATGGTGTCACCTTTAGAAGAAACCAAACGAAGGAACACAGAAACATTCAGGTTGCAGCACTAACGGCTAATCCAGCAGAGTTCACAAGTGCAATTGTTGCAAATAGCTCCATCGTTCCTCTTTTGAACGATGGATTGATTCGACCACTTGACGCTCTTGTAGCGAAACACGGTCGTGGGTTGAAAAAGCATCAATTGATAACAATCAATGGAAAGATCATGGCCGTCGCCTTCATGGCCAATGCTCAGCATCTCTATTACCGTAAAGATATACTGGCCAGAGCAGGGGTTGGAGTACCTACATCTTATGATGAAGTTTTGTCCGCTGCAAATGCAATTACGGCAAAGGGTATTATGGACTACCCCTTTGCTTTGAATACAAAGAAGGGTTGGAATCTGGGAGAAGAGTTTGTAAACATGTACTTGGGTTATAAAGGGCAATTATTCAAGCCTGGATCTGCAGTAGCAAGTGTAAACAATGCCAAGGGTGTGGCTGCACTGAAAATGATCAAGTCGCTTACAATATACTCAAATCCAGATTTCTTAACATTTGATTCTAATGCTACTCAAGCATTGTGGGAAGGTGGTAAACTTGCTTTGGCTACCATGTGGGGATCTAGAGGAGGTAATATTCTTGATGACAAAGGTTCAACTTCAAAGATCACCAGCAACACAGTTCTGGCAGGTGCACCAACTGTTGGAGGTGGATCAACTCCAGCGACCACACTGTGGTGGGACGGATTTACCATAGCAAAAAATATCTCTGACAAAGATGCTAAAGCAACTTTCATAGCAATGATGAAAGGCATTTCAACTGAAATGGTAAGAGCCAACAACGATGCAGCTGTGTGGCTTATTGATGGTTTCGTACCAGGCAAGGCTGCCACTGGTGTATCTGCATCAGCTTCTGCTGGCGCAACTCCTTATCCTATGTTGCCATATGCTGGACTTTTGCATAATGCTCTGGGATCAGAACTTTCTGAATTCCTTCAGGGAAAGGAAAGTGCTCAGCAGGCTTTGTCCGATGTTGAAGCAGCCTATACTGCTTCAGCTAAAGAGAAAGGCTTCCTATAAAATTTTCCTTAGAATTTGATTAAAGGGGGTATAAATAGCCCCCTTTTCCCACTCCTGATATTTTATTAGACCCCAGAAAATGAGGTCTGGTCAACCAGAATGCCCCATCGTACTTTCACTTATTTCATCCTGCCTTCGCTGTTATCAATGACACTCTTGATAGCAGTTCCAATTTTTTCAGCTATGACTCAATCGCTATTTATCGCACACAAACAAGTTGTAACGGTTAGTGAAACTTGCGATCCATTTGGTTGTAAAAAAGAAACATCTGTGGATGCTGAAGCTACCGCAAGTCTCAGAGAGAAAGAGCCTCTTGGAATCTTCAATGGATTTGCAACATATACAAATCGAAACCACCTTGCTACCACTGAAATTAAGGCTTCTTGGAAAGATTATACTAGTTTGAAAGATTTTTTTTTACAAATTATGAATCTTCCTTTTTACAAGGCACTGGCATTTACAATTACTTATACCTTTGTGGTTACACCATTTGTAATTATTTTGGGTTTTTTAATTGCCTTGGGTGTTAATTCTCTTGCCAGCTGGGTAAAAGGACCAACGATCTTTTTTTCCCTGTTGCCTATGATAGTCACGCCCTTGATTGGATCACTGATTTTGTTCTGGATGATTGACACTGATGGTATCCTGGGATCAATACTTCAAAAAATTTTCCACGATAATACACTTTCACTAAAGGCTTCACCTCTGCTGACATGGATTATGCTTTTTGTATATGGAATCTGGCACTCAACACCATTTTCTTTCATCGTTTTCTATGCAGGATTGCAAACAGTACCTCAGGAAACACTGGAGGCTTCAATGTTAGATGGCGCCACGCGCTGGCAGCAAAAGAGACATGTCGTAATTCCATATCTTATGCCATTGATTATCTTTGTCACTTTAATTCAGCTGATGGATAATTTTAGGGTTTTTGAACCAATAGTTGGATTCAGTGCTTCTGCCAATGCAACATCTTTGTCGTGGATCATATTTAACGATCTACGTGGTGAAGATGTACAATTGTTTGGTTCTGCCGCGGCAACATCCATGCTGACAATCATTGGAATTGCTGTCCTGATGACGCCTGTGCTGATAAGGACCTGGAAAGAATTCAACAGTAAAACAGTCTGAGGAGGTAAACATAGCAGCTTCATCTAATCAACGTTCAATCACTCTCATCATTTGCTCTTCAGCTTTTGTAATTACTTGGTTGATAGTTGCTGTTTTCCCATTCCTTTGGACACTTTGGGGTTCTTTCAAGGTTCAGGGAGATTTTTTTTCAAAGGCCGATTGGTCATATGCAATTTATGGCATTCGTACATTAGCAGAGACAGGTGGTACCTTCACAGGAAATGGTTACAGCAGCGCCTGGATTGATCATGAGTTCTGGCGATCTACCATCAATACTTCAATTGTGGTTTTTTTTGTAGTAGTAATTTCACTGACTATTGGGACACTTGGAGGTTATGCTCTTGCTCGTTCCGGTTACCGTTATGCGTTCTGGCTGCTTATGCTGGCGCTGGTTTTTCGCGCGATGCCGCACATTACTTTAGTTTCCGGTTATCTGCTGCCTTTCTTCCAATGGAACCTCTGGGGACATCTTTCTACCACCATTATTGTTTTGGTGGCAATAAACCAGCCCTTTACACTCTGGATGCTGCACTCATTTTTTCTAAACATCCCTAAAGAACTTGATGAAAGTGCCCTGGTTGACGGTTGTAATCGTTTTCAAGCATTTCGCCATATAATTATTCCGGTGATGTGGCCCGGGGTTATAACAACTGGCTTGTTCTCATTCCTCCTTGCCTACAATGACTTTGCGGTTACTGCAATGCTGCTAAGCCAGGAAAACCAGACTATGGTGCCAAAAATTTCCAGTTTCCTCGGATCAACTCAACAGGAAGGAGAAGTGATGGCTGCAGTTGCCGCGGTAGTATCAACCACTGCGCCTCTATTTTTGCTGGTAATGTTCTTCCAGCGTCAGATTGTTAGTGGTTTAACTGCAGGTGCAGTAAAGGGTTAGTATGTAACTCTTTTAGCTGCAAAACTCTTGGCGAAAAAATCAATAATCTTTTGTTAAAATGATAACTAAAAAATGACATCCTATCCTAATCATGTTGATTTTCGAAAAATTTCCGCGGCAGAAATTTTTATCTCAGAACCGGAACCGGCATGGTTTGGAAACGATCCCAATGAGCCTCAAAATCCAAACTGGACTAATAGTAATTGGCTCAAAAGCCGCTTTCATTTTTCCTTTGCCGAATGGTCGGGTGGAAGAACTCATATGGGTTCTCTCCGTGTGGTAAATGATGATCTTATCCAACCTGCCAGAGGTTTCGGAACGCACGGACACCGTGACATGGAAATCATTACCTATGTACTAAAAGGAGGCCTCACTCATCAGGACTCGATGGGAACCGAAGAAACACTCGGTAGAGGGAGTATCCAGTACATGACAGCAGGAACGGGAGTGATGCATAGTGAAAAAAATCTTAGTTCCAATCAGGAACTCAGGTTGATTCAGTCGTGGATTTTACCCAAAAGCAAAGGGCTGAATCCACGTTACGGAAGTTTTCAAGGAAATAATGGAAACGGAAATCATCGGCTAAACAGATGGCATCATTTAGTCTCTGATATCGGTCAAAATGGTCAGGTTCAGATCAACCAGGATTTTAATCTTTTTGTCAGTGAAATAGATGCGCAAAAAAGTCTTAGCTTTGAACTTTTTCAAGGTCGTCAAGCTTATGCCGTTTGTGTAGAGGGTTCATTGAAAATCAAATCAATGTTACTTGAACGCCATGAGGCATGTGAGATCAGAGGAGGGAAAGAGCCTGTATCGATCAATTTTGATGGACAGAAAGGTAAAGAAAAAACACACGTTTTATTATACGAAATGAAGGATTAATTTATACAACCATTACCAATTGAATCACATATCATGATAGTCTGAACAGCAAACATAAACATTCTGCAAATTAATTGATCATGTAATGATTATTGAAAATTTACCTGGCGGAGCCCGCATGTATTTTGGAATGGAGGATAAATTTTGTATTAATTTAGGAAAATGAAAATGAAAAATTTCGATAACGAATTTAAAAACTTAAAAGATTACATCCTTAAGATCACTTATCGTATCTGGGAAGAGCGTGGAGTGGAACGTATAAGAGATTATTATGGAGAAAAGGCCCCAGTAAAGACTCCCACAAGTGTCTCAGACAATGTTGAAGATGTAATTAGCTCCACCTATAACATTTTGCGGATGTTTCCAGACAGGCAGTTGCTGGGAGAAGATGTGATTGGATCTGAGGACGCACCAGGTACATTCTATTCATCACACCGAATTCTCAGTTCAGCAATACATCTTGGAAACGGATTTTACGGATCTCCAACTGGCTCCAAAGTTACTTATAGAGTCATCGCTGACTGCATCTGCAGGGAAAACAAGGTGATTGACGAGTGGATGGTACGTGATCAGTCCGCCATTGTGAAACAGATCGGGCTCGATCCCCGTGAATTCGGTCAGCATTTGTCTTTGAGCCTGAAGGAGACTGGGAACGCAGTTCCAAGTACTGAGGACTACGTTAAACGCTGGACCGGTCCTCCTGACTCGGGGCCACTTTCCGGAATAGTACAAAGTCTCGTTGAGACTTACCGATCAGTATGGGAGCAATCCGAATTACGTGCCCTGGAAACATCCCACAACCGAGCCTGCCAGATTCATGTTCCTGAGGGAAGAACTATTTATGGCCGTGACCAGCTCATCATCTTTCTCAACGGCTACCTCACATCTTTTCCAAAAGGTAGTTTCAAGGTTCACCATTGGATCGTTGATGAGGAGGAAGGTAAAAACAAGAGAATAGCCTTGCGTTGGTCTTATTCTGCGGAACATACTGGATTTGGAAGTTTCAATGAACCTACAGGAGCCCCTGTGGTAATCATGGCCATGACCCATGTTGAAATGCAGGAAGGTCTTGTAGTCAGGGAATATCATGCGATTGATGAGATCTCGCTTTGGATGCAGATCAGCAACCATTCCTAGTGTGAAACATACAGAAAACGGATAAAAAAATACAATTACAAAAATAACTTCAAAATAAATTAAGGATCACTATGGCAACCTGGTTAAAGGAAGCAATCACCAAAGAGAAAAGGGACGAAGCTCAGAAACAAATAAGTGATACCGTAGAAAAACTGCTTGAAGACATTGATAAACGCGGAGATAAAGCTGTCAGGGAACTCTCGGAACGTTTTGATAACTGGTCTCCGGATGAATTCCAGCTTTCTGAAAAAGATATCCTGTCCTGTATTGATCGTCTAGAAAAACAAACAATTGATGACATACGCTTCGCACAGGAGCAGATCAGGAACTTTGCCCAGATTCAGCTAGATTCAATGAAGGACGTTGAAGAGGAAACGCTACCTGGAGTAATTCTAGGACATAAGAACATTCCCATGAATCGTGTTGGTAGTTATGTGCCCGGAGGTAAGTTCCCTATGGTGGCCTCTGCTCACATGTCCGTAGTTACCGCAAGAGTAGCTGGTGTTAATGAAATCATCACCTGTGCACCTCCATATCAAGGGAAACCGGCTGATGCAATTGTTGCTGCACAGCATCTTGGTGGGGCTGACGCCATTTATGTGATAGGTGGTGTCCAAGCTGTAGCAGCTATGGCTTTGGGCACGGAATCCATAAAAGCTGTAGATATGCTGGTTGGACCTGGGAATGCCTATGTTGCAGAAGCAAAGAGACAACTTTATGGACGAGTTGGCATTGATTTGTTTGCAGGTCCAACTGAAACGCTTGTCATTGCTGATCAAGCAGTGGACGGCGAAATGTGTGCAACAGATCTGCTAGGTCAGGCGGAACATGGTCCCACTTCACCAGCAGTTCTCTTGACAAACTCAATGGAACTTGCACGCCAGACTATGAAAGAAGTGGAAAAACAGTTGAAAACTCTTTCGACGAGAGATACTGCCGGACCTGCCTGGGAAAACTATGGACAAGTTATTATAGCGGATTCCTATGATGAAATGCTTGACCTGGCAAACAAACTTGCATTTGAACATGTTCAGGTAATGACTGAAAAGGACGATTGGTTTCTGGAAAACATGAGCAACTACGGCGCCCTTTTCCTTGGTCCACGCACCAATGTTTCATATGGAGACAAGGTCATTGGTACAAACCATACTCTCCCTACCCTAAAAGCTGCACGCTACACTGGAGGTCTTTGGGTTGGAAAATTTCTTAAAACCTGCACCTACCAGAAAGTCCTCAGTAATGAAGCAAGCGTAAAGGTTGGAGAATACTGTTCCAGGTTATGCAAGATTGAGGGATTTGCCGGACACCAAGAACAGGCGGATCTTCGGGTTCGCCGCTACGGCAGAGAAGAAGCATGAAAGCTCCTGCAGGTTATGATTTAAGTGGGATGCGAGCTTTGGTTACAGGAGCCGGCAGAGGATTAGGTGAAGCTTGCGCTAAAACCCTTGCAGATGCGGGTGCGGAATTGGTCCTGACTTCCCGAACAAGGAAACAGTTGGAAGTGGTCAAGAAGCAGATTGTTGAGTCCGGAGGGAAAGCCTCGGTTCATCCAGCTGATATCTCTTCGATGGAAGCTGTGCAGAATTTAAAAGATCTAGGACCCTTTCACATTCTCGTCAATAATGCCGGAATGAACGTTCCTGAACAATTCTGCGAAGTTAGTGAAGATAGTTTCGATGCAGTCATGGAGCTTAATGTTAAATCGGCTTTTTTTGTAGCACAAGTTGTAGCAAAGGGTATGGTTGAATCGAAAATCGGAGGCTCTATCATCAACATGTCGAGCCAAATGGGTATTGTCGGAGGACGCAACAGAACAGTCTACTGTGCGTCCAAACATGCTATGGAGGGTTTTAGCAAAAGTATGGCTTTGGATCTTGCAAAACATGGAATACGTGTCAACACAGTATGTCCGACTTTCATTGAAACCGAGATGACACGGTCCTTTTTGGAAAATGATGAGTTCATGAAAGAAGTCCTAAACCGGATTCCACTTGGGTACGTAGGACAACCTGAAGACGTCGCAGGGGCGGTTTTGTATCTTGCATCCAATGCCAGCCGAATGGTCACTGGATCTTCCATTAAGGTAGATGGTGGCTGGACTGCAGTTTAAACATCCCACACGAATCTAAAAAATTCTGAAACAAAATAATCGAGTATCGATGGATCAAATCCCAGAAATTCTGCTTAATACTTTCCGAAAGTACGACACGCCGACAATCATCAACGCGCTTGACATTCTTGATTCTAAATTCAGGACCAAGGGTTTCACAACTGAACAGGTAGTCTGTGCAGATCCATCACTCCCACCAATTGTGGGTTATGCTCGCACTGCAACCATTCGGGCGGCCTCAGTAGTGGACCCACAAAAAAAACGTGACAGAGGAATAGCCTATTACGAATATGTGTCCTCAGGACCGGGACCTAACATCAGCGTGATAGAGGACGTTGATGATAGCCCAGGATTCGGGGCTTTTTGGGGAGAGGTCAATACCAACATTCACAATGCACTTGGACTCTTAGGAGTGGTTACTAATGGATCAGTGCGAGACCTTGATGTCCTTTCACCAGGTTTTCAGGTACTGGCCGGAAAAATAGGACCAAGTCATGCTTATGTACGTATTGAAGAGACTGGCAAAGAAGTAAACATTTTTGGAATGAATGTTCGGCACAATGATCTTATTCACGCTGACCGCCATGGTGCAGTCGTCATTCCAAAAGAACTTGCGGAAGGACTCCCGAACGCTATTAAACTGATGATCCGCCGAGAGAAAATAATCCTAGATGCCTGTAAAAGTACTGACTTCGATTTTGAAATACTCAAGGAAGCAATTCTGAAATCGTCTGAAATTAAGTAGTTTAAAGTTCAAGATTTTCGCCGATATGATAGTATCTTAGTGCTGTTTCTGAGGTGATGTGACGTTGATCTTCAGGTGAAAGCGGAGCCAGCCACTTGAGAAGTTGGGCGACACAGAATCTGTAAGGATTCATCAGCCGTTCAACTGGGAAATTGCTACCCCACATAATGCGATTCGAACTGAAATTCTCTAGGATGGTATCGAAAATTAATTGTGTAGACTCTGAGGACCAGTCTTTGTCGTACATACCAAAACCGGAGAGTTTAATGTGAAGGTTTGGTAGTTCTGCAAGACTAGCTAGGCCATTCATCCACAATTGTAGTCCGGATTCACTTTGATCGTAAGGACAACCTGCGTGGTCAATGACGACTGGAACTTCCGGAAAATTTCTCAGAAAATCAGCTGATTCCGTCATTTGTTCAGGGTAAAGCTGGAGGTCGAAACTGAGCCGATGTTTTTTCAAAAGTGCGAAGTTTTCCTGCCACTGTGAATTTCGAAGTAGATTTTCAGTGGTGAAGGAAAGATCTGGACGCTGCTCAAGCATACCGATGATCTGCCGTACTCCCCGAAATTTAGGAAAGGAGAGATGGCGTTCGAGGACAGCCTCGGCATCTTCTTTGGTTAGATCCACGTAACCGACAATAGCTGACGGTATTCCTGCCGGGACCAGCTTACTAAGCCAACTGGTTTCCGAGACAGGATCAATAAGTGCACTGTCGACCTGAATATGAACGGATCCTGCTAATTGGATGCCATTAGCTTCAGCAACATCGCTCAGGAAATGTTTCGTAAGGTAATCCTTTTGAATCGGGGTCGGATCACCGAATGGTTTCGGTTTACCAATTTGTTTAAGCCAGATGTAATCCAGAACCTCAAGGTTCCAGAGGTGATGGTGTGCGTCAAAAAGTTTCATCTCCATTATCTAAAAAGTTGTCGCAATCTTGAAAAAATTAAAAAGACGGAAGTTTGTTCACTATTCACGAATTTTTTCAAATTGTGGAAGAGCTGCGCCAAACTTGATTCCTGCTAGCGAGTTGCGTTATAAACATGCCCGCCAAGATCAACATAAAGTTGTAACACGGCTTGGCCTTCGCTGCGCAGCAGTTCAGGCTTAATTTTAATTCCCCGACGCTCGAGTTCCTGATTATAATTCTGAGGGGCTGGCCCTTCATCAAAACCGGTAATTTTCTCCACATCTTCAGGTTCTGCAGATGACAAAACCTCTTTGATTCCGGACCAGCAGACATTTCCTAAACACATTGCACACATTTTCCCGCTCGTTACCAGCCGATGTGCCGGGAAACGGGCATCCCCCAAATCATAGTGATCCAGCTCTTTTTGCGCCAGCATCAGTGCCATCATTTCAGCATGTGCAGCAGAGCAGTTTTGCTGGATGACAACATTGACACCAACTGAAACCAGTTTTCCTGAATCCTGCTCAAAAACAGCGGCACCAAACGGTCCGCCGGTTTTCTCACGGATGTTCCGTTCTGTCAGGGCGAGCACGAAACGCATTTGTTCTTCCGGGTCAGAAATTATTTTTGGATATTTTGCTAAAAATGAATCAATCCAATTTGGGAGAGTAAGGTTCAGTTGGTTCATGTATGTTTAGGTACTGGGTTGCGTGGATGTGTTTTTCCGAAAAGTTTGTCGCGTTCATAAAGCAATTGTGCTGTGATGCTCACGGCAATTTCCTGCGGGCGATTTCCTCCAAGTGAAAAACCAAGCGGGCAAAAGAGGTGTTTGGTTTTTTCTTCGCCGAGGCCTTCTTTTTTGAGTTCCCGTTTTAAAGTAGCAGCTTTGGAGCGGCTGCCGATTACTCCTATAAAGGGCTGTTCGTTCCGTTCAAGAAATCGTTGTGCAACGTAAAAATCGCTTCGGTGTCCCTGCGTCATGATCAGCACAAAAGCTTTTTCTGATGTTTCTTCAACACTTTCCGGAAGCGACTCCACGCAAAGTTTTTTAAGTTTTGGAGATTCCGGTAATTTGTTCAACCATTCAATCCGGGTGTCAAGACAAGTCAGTTGACAATCCAGAGTCAGGAGTAAAGGTATCAGTGCCTGTGCAACATGACCAGCCCCAAAAATAATAATTTCCCATGGATTAGTATTGAGAAGCTCAAAAAAAAGTTTGACAGAACCGCCGCAACTCATGCCGACATCGCGGTTGAGGTTCCATTCAACAAATTTTGTTTGCTCTGCGGGATTGGTTTCTCCGAGTAAAACCTGAGCATATTCAAGCGCTTTTGCCTCAACCAGACCTCCTCCAACCGTTCCGGAATGCAGGCCTGATGCAGTAACCAGCAACCTTCCGCCTTGTGCACGAGGAGTACTTCCTTTGACTTCTACCAATGTTGCAGAAACAAAGGATGTTCCTGCTTCCAGCAAAGCCTGCATTTGTTTGAGATGCTCTTTCATTTCTGTTCATCTGTTTAAGCTGGAACCGTTTCAAAAAACAATTGAAAACGGCTGTTCTTCAACTGGTATGGATTTTCCGGATAAATTGCGTCGTTCAAAAATTTAACTGGTCCATATTGTGAACTGATGCCAAGATTTTCTCTGGATGAATTAAGTTTGCTGTCCATCCACTCCGAAAATCTTGGGTTGTAGTCAGCAGCAGTCAAATTTTCCTTTTCTAATTCAAGAACAGATTCTACAGGCATCAAGACAGCTGCATTTTCAGTATTCATCTCCTGCACCAAATTAGCCAGATAATCTTGTGCCTGCTGTCGAGATGGGAGGTGAATATTTCTGGATCTCAGCTTTCCTTCCGGAGCAATGCATAATCCAGTTACCCGGGCTTGATCAGGAAATAAATCTGCTGCACGTAAAATCAGCACATCCAAAAAATGGCGCAGCCAGGATTTGTCTTTGCTTTGGCGTTCGCTGAGGTAAATGCCGTGCCAATTATTGGATTCATCTGTATACCACCATTCAGTTTTTCCTTGAATTTCGGTGGAGAGATTTTCTCTTTCTGACAGAGCAGTCTCATCTTTTTGGATGTGGAGTGCTGGAAAAATTCGATCTGTACTGGTCAGTCCAGCCTTGAAAATTCCTTCCCGGACAGCACCAAAATAAAATTGGCAGAGATTTTTCTGCAGGGTTTGCCAATCAATTTGTAGGGCTGCTGTCAGCTGTTTTTGCCAGCTTTTTAGAATACGCAGATGCCGGTCCTGCATCGCTTCTCCGAAAATACCGGTGGGCATTACTCCTTCCAGTTCCATGCGCTGTGCCTGAAGTTGGTATAGCTGCAGCCATTCCGGTTGCGATTCCTGCAGCGATTCTTTTGCGAGGGTGCTCAAGCCGCTGTTCCAGACTTTCCGAAGTAGCGACCATTCATTCAACCGTTCTAATACAAGAGGCTCGTCAATTATTATTTCGCCAACATCATCTTCATCTTCACCAAGACCCAGCAAATAGCCGGCAGTGGACTGCAGTGGAGATTCGAGAAATTTCCGCAGGCGTGAAAATGAGACTATTGAAAGCTGATTTTCTGAAACAGGCCCTGGAATTTCGGTACGCAAGGACTGTCCTGTTAAAGAATGTCTTACATCAGCTGAAAGCCAGTCCGGAGAAATTCGCTGAAATCCGGGAAACTTTTTATTAAATAGTTCACGCAGCCGAAAGGCTCTTGCCTGACGGAATGCTGCAGGATCGTAATTTGGCTGATGCATGTTCTGTGTAGTGCGAAGGATGTTTGCAGAGTCAATATGTGATTCTGAAAGTTCCGGGAAGTATTCTAGAGAATAGGATTTTAGCGGATGTCGTGTTTTTTTAAATTTTGCTTTCAGATATCCACTATCAAGTTCATCGACTAAAGTTTGAATGATTGAGGAGGGATTAAGTTCATCATCGGTACGATCGTTACGGGAGACGTAACTCAGCACAAGATGTTTTCGTGTAGAAACAAGTGTTTCCAAAAACATGTAACGGTCACGTTCTGTCACCGAAACGTCTCCTAAACGACGTTCCCGCAAAGTATGTCCCTCTATCGCAGGACTCAAATGTTCGGGAATGTGCCGTAAATCCAGGGTGTCGCGATGGTAAGGTGTCGGGAATAAACCTTCGCCCATGCCCAATAAAAAAACTACCTTGAAAGGAATCGGACGCATTGGTTGAAATGATGAAACAGTAACGCCTTCTGCTAAATAATGCCCCCTGTGCACTTTTGCAGATCGTTGTTTTTGTTTGAAAAATTCGTAAATGGTGCTGAAACTAAACTGGCTTGGGCCACCCTCATGTCCTAAATCCAGGTCACGTGCTGCAAGTACATTCTTCAGCAAATTCTGGAAAGCTTCCTCGTCGTCTTCAGCAAGCGGACGGAGATAAGTTTTGAGCAGAGTGTGCAGATAGCGTCCCCAATCTTTTGCACTCATTTTCCATTTTGGCAGATCCCGGGTGTCAGCAATTAAGGAGCGCACTATCAGCATGAAACGTGCGGCTTCCGTGCTCCATTCTTCCGCAAGATCCGTAGGCACGATATTTTGTCTACCAATCGAAAAGATGCCGTTTCCATCTTCAGCAGATACCATTTCACCCAAAGTCAAACGTCGAAAGGCCTGTTCCCAGTGGTAGATATCCTGCTCTAAATGGAGATAGCCCTGCTCCTCTTGCGACTCTTTGTCTATACCATAAAAAATATTGAGCTCATCTGCCCACTGAAGCCATTGCTTAATTTGCAGAGGTTCACCAATAGAGCTCTTTCCTGTTGTGGCAGAATCTTCAAATTTCTGCAGAAAACACGGATTATTGATCAATCTGAATAAATCCCGACGTGTGTATTCAGTGAAACACAGTCCTAAAAGTGAATTTGCCGCATCCTCCAAACGGCCGGCACTTCCGCTGATACCGTCAATCAAGTGGTATGGCAGACTGTAAATGCTTTCAAAAACTTGTTCAATTTCATGTTGATAACGCTCCATGTCATGCACGATGACCGCACACTCATTGAGCCGCAAATCCGGATCACGGCGAATCCAGTCCCAAATCAAACTTGCTACAGATTCAACTTCGCGCCTCGGGTTTGCACAGGCCAGGACCAGTAAACTTTCGTCCTGCTCCAGTCCAAGTGAGCTGGCGCGACTCGGCTCCCTGAATAAAATATCCTGCTGTAATTGGTTGAGGACGCTGGCTTGTGATTTTTCTGCGTCTTTATCCTGTGCAGCAGCAGATTCATTTTCCACAAACCATGGCTCATAATTCCATTCGCTCCATTGATTCAGCAGGCTGATATTTTCACGTCCTGGCCGTCCCCAGGCCTGTAAAAAAGGATTATCGTTTTCATCTTGAAACAATTCGCCCAGCGCAATTTCTGTTTCAGACGGACCTTTTTGTTTTTCAGAACGCTGAGGTTCAGTTTCCAAAGATCGACGAACTGTCGCTTTAGACTCACCGAGACTTTGAACATCTTCCCAAAACTCCATGCACGGATTAAGAGCATAAACATGGATATCACGCAGGTGTGCCAACTGTTCAGTGAGTACCTTTTGGTGGAAGCGTGAGAGATACGAAACACCAAAAATATGAAGGGTCTCAGTTTTGTGACCCTGAGTTTTGAGTTTTGAGCTTTGCCGGTTTGGATTGTCCTGACAATGGCGGTAAAGCTGCGGCAGGCTAAAAAGCTCCGGCTGAAATTCTGCTGAAACCGATAGACGTGCATTGCGGTTGTGTCGTGTTACTTTTCCTTCCGGACCAAACAGTTCGGTCCAGAGAGCACGCTGCCAGCTTTCTGTGCCAAGAGGATCGAAATCAAGCGCATTCCGTCCAGCCACCCACGGAGTCAGCAGTTCCTCGTTTCGGGAAAGTTCATATTCCATGAACAAGTGCGTTAAGCGTCCGGCCAGTTGATAGAGCCGATGTTCTCCCGCTTCGGGACGAATGCTAGTGTCCGGTGTAATATAGCTGCGAACCTGCTGCCAGAGGGGGTCTGAAGTTTCCAGCTTTTCTCGTATAAGTTCCAGCAGCAGACACTGTGTGGTTTCTGGTTTGAGCAGGGCATAGTGCCGGTCCCGCATATTTTCCTGCAGAACCTCATTGATCGCCTTTTCCAGTGTGATAAAACGCAGATTTGCAGCTATTCCTTGAATTTGAGCCAGTTTGAGGGAAATCCACTTTTCCAGACTAAAATTCGGTACAACGATGTCTGCTGAATTAAACGGGTCCCGTTTTTCCAGCTCTTGTGCCAGCGGCACAATCAGGCGTTCCAGACGGTTTGAATAGTGGAGGCGGGGCATTTGTCAATGATCAGTTATCAATGAACAATGAGCAATAAACAGTTATCAATGAACGTGCATCAATGAGCAGCGATCAAGTTGATGAGTCTAAAATCATCAAGCACCTGGAGTACGGAAAACGGGATTAATTACCTCAATCGAAGCTGAATCCCGCAAGCGCTTCAGCTCTTTGCTGAGTAGTGCCTTCTGCAGAGTCTGGTGGAGCTGCGCTCTGACTTTGTCTTTCTGCTCTGCCGCTTCTTCAGCGTCCAGAGTTCGTTTTTTGAAGTGAATAAGATCAGCACGATTTTCATTCAGGCTTAAGCCAAAACGCTGATTTTGATTTAAGTGCAAACCCACTTTACGGAATTCTGTATTGTCGCCCATGTTTGGCAGGAACCTGGTGTTTGCAGTAAATTCAAGAGTTTGCATTTTCAGTCCCTGATTTTCTGCAAGACTTTCCATTGCAGCTCCTCCCTGAACTTGCATCAAGGTGGTTTTTGCTGCTTCAAGAGCAAGTGATTTGGCTTTTTCCAGACGTACAGCAGTTTCCACATCCTCCTTTGCGTCTTCAAAAGGACGGGTAGTCGGTTTTTTTGTTTCACTGAGACGGTAGATCACATGTCCCAAAATGGGATTGCGTTTCCAGACACCCATTTCTCCGGGTTTACGCCGCAGCAATTCTGCAACCAGTTCGGAGGCAGAGCCAAGTCCGGGAATGACCTCTGACTTGTCAAACCACTTGGAGCTGAGCACCTCCCTGTTTAGTTTCTGTGCTTCTGCGGTAAAGGACTCACCAGCAAGTCCGGCTAATCTGCCCAGTTCTTCTTCCAGGCGTTTTTGTGCTCGACTTTCAGCAAGAATTTCTGTAATTTCCTCATGTGCATCATCCAGAGATTTTGTAATTTCCTCCTTTAGTTCATCGACCTTAATCAGGTGCAGTCCAAAAGGAGATTTTACAATATCGCTTACTTCTCCGGCTGCAAGGGCAAATGCGGCGGATTCAAAAGCAGGAACCATTTCTCCAGGCTTAAACCAGCCTAAATCACCGCCTTCTGTTGCAGTTCCATCTTCAGAGTGGGCCTTTGCCAATTCTTCAAATGATGATCCAGCCTTGATTTGCACCAGCAGTTCTCTCAACTGTTCACGTTTTTCCCGTTGTTTTTCTTCAGAAGCATCCGGAGGAAGTTTGAAAAGAATATGCCGGGCCTTGATTTCCGGAGGAGTGACGTAGTTGTCTGTATTTTTTTTGTAATAGCGACGTACTTCACGCTCCCTAACTTTTACACTATCTTTGAAATGATCGGCAGAAAGAGTGAAATATTCCATTCTGAATTGATTCAGAGTTTGGAATTCCTGCAGATTATCTTGATGGTATTCCCGGAGATCAGCGTCATTTACAGTGGTTTTATCAATAAAAATCTGCGGATCAAAATATAGATACTCAACTTCAATTTTCTCAAAGTCCCTCCGGTAAGCCTGTTCGACTTCATGATTATTTATAACCAGTCCTGCTCCAAGCAGTTGCTGTTTTTTTGACAGCAAAAGGTCTGCCCTCATAGAACCTTCGTATTCGTGACGCACAATCCGGTTTTGACTTAAGACAGTTTCATAAGTATCGTAGTCAAACTGTCCGTTCTTTTGGAAAAAGGGTTGCTGGCGGATGAAGTCCTGAAGTTCTAAATCTGTTGCCAAAAGGTTGAGTTCAGCAGCTTCTGTCAGCAGCAGATGCCTGTCAATCAGCTGATTGAAAACTTGTTGACGCAAATTAAGCTGTTCTGCAAATTTTTCTGCATTCTCTCCAAACTGCTGCTGAAAAGAGCGCAACCGGTTTTGATATGCTTCACGGTACTCTTTGAGTAAAATTTCCTGATCATTGACCTTGGCCACAACTTCTTTGCGGTCACCAAAAAAGCTGCCTACACCAAAAGACAACACAAAGGTGACAGCAATAACACCCATGAGAAGTTTGAAAAAAATGCTATTTGAATATTCTCTTAATTCCTGAATCATCCAAGCCTCTTTTTTGTTTTAGTTTTGTAATGTCTGCTTTGTAATCCTGAGAAACAACCACTTATTAGATTGAATTTCTACCTTTCTTGCAAGCCAAACTCGGTTTTCCAGTTAAAAATTACCAAATTAGTGCTTTTGTCTTCAAGAGCAGGAGAGTCATTATTAATTCGTTTTCAAGTAGTGTGTATGATAAAATAATCATTCCATGTCAAAAACTGACCTCCAGAGAGGGTTTTGTGTGCAGCAGAACGATCTTGCTGAGACCCTCCTAAACCGTTAATTTTTTTGAAGCATAAAAACCTAATGGATGAACTGAAAGAGAAAATCCGTACGATTCCTGACTTTCCAAAACCAGGGATTCAATTCCGGGACATCACAACCCTGCTTGCAGATCCCCAGGCTTTTAAGACTGTAGTGGAGCGCTTCGTCGAGCGTTACCAGGACGAGCAAATTGACTTGGTGGTGGGAGTAGAATCACGAGGCTTTATCATTGGAGCTCCATTGGCTTTGCGTTTGGAGAAGGGCTTTATCCCTGTCCGGAAAGCAGGAAAACTACCCGGCCCCATACACGGAGTTGAATACGACTTAGAGTACGGCACTGACAGGGTGGAGGTTCACCAGGATGCAATTCCATCCGGCAGCAGAGTTTTGATGGTGGATGACCTGTTGGCAACAGGCGGTACGATCGAGGGAAGTTCGAGGCTTATCGAAAAAGCGGGAGGAGTCATCGCTGGCTATGCCTTTGTGATTGAATTAATTGACTTAAAGGGTCGAAACCGTTTGAATCATCCTATTTTTAGCCTCGTGACTTTTGAAGGAGAATGAAGCAGGTGACTGCAGAAACAGGATTCACTGATTACAAAATTAAGCCCTTTGAAACCATTGGTGAGCAAGTCCGGAAATGGCGAGAAGAGGGCCGGAGCCTGGTTTTTACCAACGGTTGTTTTGATTTGCTGCATGCAGGTCATGCCAGATATTTGCAGACAGCATCCACTTTTGGTGATATTTTTATGCTGGGTCTAAATTCTGATTCTTCTGTACAGAAATTAAAAGGTCTCTCGCGGCCAATTATGCCGCAAGCCGATCGCGCTTTTTTGCTCAGTTCACTGGAAGTGATTGACTGTGTTGTGATTTTTGATGAAGAAACTCCTGCACGTTTAATCGAAACTGTGATTCCGGATGTTTTGGTAAAGGGTGGCGACTACCTTGCGGAGGATATCGTGGGATATAATACTGTTACAAAAAATGGAGGCAGGGTGGAAATTGTTCCCCTTGTTGAAGGGAAATCGACCACCAGCATTCTTAACTCAATTATGGAGCAGGCATGATCGCTGTTACGGGCGGAGCAGGATTTATCGGCAGTAATATTATCAAGGGGCTGAATGACGCAGGAGAAGCAGAGATTCTGGTCGTCGATAATTTGAGTAACGGAGAAAAGCACCTCAATCTGAACAGCCTGTCCATTGCAGATTACATCGACAAGAATGATTATTTGAGCAACCTCGACAAGCTCCAAAACGTCAGCACGGTTTTTCATCAGGGCGCCTGCTCTTCGACCACTGAGCAGGACGGCAAATACATGATGTTTAACAATTACGAATATTCCAAAATTCTGCTCAACTATTGCCTGAAAAACAAAATTAATTTTATTTATGCTTCCAGTGCTGCAGTTTACGGCAACGGTGAAAAAGGATTCATTGAGGAACGTGAGTCTGAATATCCGCTGAATGTCTACGGTTTTTCCAAATTTGCCTTTGATAATTATGTACGGCGTATTCTGCCCAAAGCCGAAAGCCAGGTGATGGGGTTACGCTATTTCAATGTTTACGGGCCGCAGGAAAATCACAAAGGGCGAATGGCATCAGTCGCTTTTCATCTTTTTCATCAGCTTCAGGAAACAGGAAAAATGAAACTTTTCGAGGGCAGTGCAGGCTTCAACCGCGATTTTATTCATGTTGCTGATACAGTAAAAATCAATCTGCATTTTTACGAATCGAAAACCAGTGGAATTTTCAACGCCGGAACCGGGAAAACCCGGAGTTTTGAGGATATTGCCACAACCCTACAGCACCTGCATGGCAGCGGAGAGCTCGAAAACATCCCCTTTCCGGAGGATTTACGCGGAAAATACCAGGAGTTCACTGAGGCCGGACTGAATAACTTACGAAGTGCAGGCTTTACTGAAGAATTCATGTCACTCGAAGAAGGTGTGAGGCAATATTATCAGCAGCTTTCCGACACCGATGGACGGTATATTTGAGCATGTCCAGAAGAAATCCATCCAGCAATAATTCCACTTCCGCATTTTCTGAACTTCAGTCGGTGGGTCTTCCGGGTTTTCTTTTTGTTGATCACATTGCAATTGCGGTTTGTGCCGGTGAGTTGGAAAGCCAGCTGAAAATGTACCAGCAGATTGGTTTCAGGGAGTTGTATCGTGAAGAAATGGGCGGTACAGATCAGGTCCGGGAGGTTCTGCTGCAAATCGGAGAAGGTCCGAATTTAATTCAGTTAGTGGAACCCCTGTCTGCAGAATCTCCTGTGCAAAAACAAATTGATAGAAACGGAGGACGCGGCGGATTGGTGCATATTGGTTTCCGGGTAAAAAGTGCACAGGCGGCATTTGATTATCTTAAAGCGCAGGGTTTCCGGATTATTGATGCAGCACCTCGTCCCGGCTCACGCGGCACGACAGTCTTTTTTATTCACCCTAAATCTCATCAGGATACACCTTTCTGGGTGCTTTATGAGGTTGTCGAAGATCCAGATGATGCACGCTGATTCTGCATTATTCAAATCATCGTTGAGATTCTCACTATAACTTGTCGTTCCCGCGCACATAGGAATCCAGGGGAAATGTTTCAAATCTTGTATTTGATCCGATCCTGGATCTAGATTCCGGTTCAAGTCCGGGATGACA
>ERZ651768.841-NODE-841-length-22716-cov-20.872521_pt1 | contig 22716 bp, 17 predicted proteins | sample MGYA00514754_ERZ651768 | MGnify/ENA metagenome assembly ERZ651768
ATAAACAATAACACTCAGGTTAAGCTGAGACTACAAGTCTCATTTCCATAAATGCAACGCATTTGACTCAAATAATAATAGTGAAGTCAAGTATAAACTAATGTTAATCTCTATGTAGTAAACAATAAAAATAGCCACAGGGTTTAACTTTAAAGATGCGTGCTCAATGTGTTAATTATTAAAATGATCGCAAGAAAAAACTACTAACAAGTGCGCAAGGCCCCTAAAACCAATCCCATCACCTCCTGAAATTGACCCCACTCATTCTTCACAGTCGCACAGCCTATACAAACTTGCTGAACAACCTGCCCTATCTTGCTTTTGACACCAAAACAATTTACTCCACGCTGAACTTTCCTAATAGTGTATAATAAAGATGGCAAATTACTTTCATTTTGTTTCCCAATATTTGCATATAAAAAATACTTGCAAAAGATTCAATATTTGAAATATTTTAACAGTAATTTTTCTTGCAAAGGATCTGTTTTTCTGAAATCTTGGCATATGCAACCTGTACTTAACTTGTAGAGAATGCAAATTCCCCCAACTGAAATTTTAAAAAAATAACCTACTGAAAAAACAATACATGGGAGCACGTATATTTCTATTCGGAATGATTCCGGCTTTTCTGGTTATCTCAACAACCGGAATATATCTCATTGAATACATTCTTTCTGGTAACGAAGGGAGTAAATTCAATTCAATTTTCGATTCTCTTTGGTGGACAGTTGTGACTTTTACCACTGTTGGCTACGGGGATATGGCACCTGGCACAGTTACGGGTAAACTTTTTACTTTCTTCGTAATGATAGCAGGATTAATCAACTTTTCTATTATAGTATCGCTGGTGACAGATAAGTTTCAGGAATTTCGTTCTGGTCGTGATCGTGGTTTAGATTTTCTTAAAGTAAAAAATCATGTGCTGATCTGTTCTGACGATCCAACTTGGATGTTAGAAATTATTTCACAAAACCGGCAATATGAACGTAAAAACAGGATCGTACTTATTTCTCCTTTTGACGAACATCCACTTCTGGCTACGTCCTATAATAAAATGAAGTGGGTCTCTGGAGATTCCTTTGATCTGAACGTATTAAGGAAGGCGGCAGCAGCAAAAGCAATAATTGCTTACGTTTATTTCAAGGACAACAGCTATGCCCTGATGACAGTTTTACAATTGGAAACTATGAGTGATGGAAAAATAGTGACGCAGGCGCAGTTTGTAGGAAGAGAATTTCGGAAATATTTTGAAGATGTAGGCTGTGACCATGCATTGGATCCATACGACCTTTACGTACCTTTGATGCAGTTGGCTTTTCATTCACAGGGTGCTCCAGAATGGATCAACGAAGTGATCAATCGATCCCAGGGACATGGCATTGTCACACAAAAATCGGATTCTGCAAACATTGGAAAAACCTGGCTTGAACTCATAAAAACAAGAAAAATGCAGCATGGAATTATGCCCATTGCGGTTATGATTGATGAAGTGGTACTGATCAATCCGGAGGCCTCTTTTGAAATACCGAAAGGCTCTTTAATAATGCAATTGGAACCGCCTGGATCTCGTCCAAAAGGCGATCTTGAAGAACATGCAATCGATGTGATTGGGATGGATGAAATTGGCATTGACGGTCACGTTTTGATTAGTTCAGACAATAGATTTTTCATTGAACGATGTTTGTTTGAAATGAGTCAAAGAAATCAGCAGGAGAAAATAGTTGTGCTTTCAGAAATCCCAATATTGGAGGAAATACCATATAATCTGGACGTTCAGTGGATTGAGGGAGATTCAAACTCTGAAAAATCATTTCAGCAGGCCAAGTCTACTGAGGCGAAAGTGGCACTGATTGACCATGGAGATGACGGGCAGAACCTCATGGCCGTAATGCGCCTGGAGGAGGCAACTGATGGTGAGGTGTTTACCATTGCAACTTTTCACAAAGAAGATTTTGATCAACAGCTTTTTAAAGTAGGCTGCGATTTTTGTCTGGATCCAGAAGAGTTAATTGCTCCCATCCTTTCGCAAGCTGCTTTAAATCCTGGATTGGGTACATTGATTGAAGAAATTATTTTGGAGGAATCTACTACTCAAAGCCTGCATGTTCGCAAATTAAGTCAGGAGTGGGAGTCTGCTAGTTGGCTCTCAACAGTATTGAATTTGAAGGAAAATGAAGGAGGACTGCCTGTTGGTCTGATCCGCAACCAGACTCATAAACTCCTGGTTAATCCCCATCCGGAGCTTCAGGTAAATTCTGGAGATCGCCTGATCTATATTGCACCAGTTACAGTTTCTGCTCAGCCAGATGGTGAAAAGCTGGTTGCACTTGATGATTCAGCCGATACCAGAGTAGAAGTAAAACCGTCTGCAGAAGCAGAGAAGTTGTTCCGTAGAGGGCTGAAGTTAGTCAAAAAAGGAGAAGATTATGAGGAGGCATATCAATGTTTCCATCAGGCAGCAATTCAGCACCATACGCGAGCAAAATATAATCTTGGACTGATGAATTATAATGGCAAAGGTGTCCCAGTGAACTTGGACGAATCATATCATTGGTTCCTTGAAGCAGCTAAATCTGGGAGTGAAAATGCCCGCAAAGCGCTAAAAAGTACCAGGGTCTTACGCGAAATTAAAATGAATGCCAGTGAACGTGAAATTCCTGAGTTTGACTTGAAATTAATAGGTCGAATGACTGAAGAACAACTATTTTGGTTTGCCAGTGCAGTTGTTGCAATGGTGATGGCAGACGACCATATTGATCTTCATGAACGCTCGTTCCTGCACTCTGCTATTCGCTTGATTAAGGATGAAAGAAAAATTCAGGAGCTTGAGGAATATATTCTGCGTTGGGAGATTCCGCCGATTCAACCAATTACTTTCAGCAAAAAAGATCAGCGCTATATGCTGGAAACTCTTCTCAATATTGCTACAGTTGACAGGAATTTTGATGAGAGGGAAGAAGCATTTTTGCGAGAAATAGCAGCCTCGATGAATTTCCCACAGCCGCAAATTGAAAACCTGGTCAAACTGGGACACAAGCGGGTGGAACAGTTCCGAGCAAATCTACTCCGCGCTCCAAATGTGAGAGTAAGATTTTAACAAGAAAAGTTATAAGGCAAGTTGTAGCCTTGAAACTAAAAAAAGATCAAACTAGCTTAAATATTTCTCCCAAATCGTCCCTGATGGTGCGGGTATCTTTCCAATGACGGTTTCCTTTTTCCACAAAAGACTCAGCTGATGGCCTATCGATTTCTTCAGCAAAGACTCCTCTAAAAGTTTTTGATGCAAGTTGATCTGTCTGAACAACGTAACGGACTCCACTTTCGTAGAGTTTTAGCGAATTCTCATGAGATGATGTAACAGCTAGTAATGGAAGATCAGGTGCTGTTTTTTTGAGATAACCTGCAAGTTCCACATCGGCATCTATGTCACTTCCAGTACATGAAACAACAACTTTTGCTTCGCTAAGTTTGTATTCTCTCCAGACAGCAGGATCGGCAGGATCCGCATAAACTGGATCAACGTTGCAGTCCGTGTGTTCTTCAAAATGTTTAATAATTTCCGGATCGCAATCGATCAAAAAAACCCTCTCTGGAGAAAGTTGCTCCTCATAAAACTCTCCAATCTCTTGGGATATTTCGTTAAAACCCAGTAGTACTATATGGTCTTTCAGTACGATGTTCTGCTTGCTTTCCAAGTCTTGGGCTGAAATATTGCGGTTTAATATACCAACAAGCCATTTGAAAGAACGATAGAGTCCAGGTTGAATCGCATGTCCCATGGCGGAAACAAAGAGTGAAAGAAGAATTACTGCAATCACTATTGCAAAAAGACGGTCACTGAACACATTAGATTTCCAAGCCAATAGGGCTACAATGATAGATATTTCAGACGACTGATTCAGTGTTGTTCCGATGAAAAAAGCGGTGCGTCCTTTGAGCCTTGAAGCATAACCGGTGATTATCAAGAAGAGAGGTTTGATGAGAACAACTAAAATCAACAGTGGCACGATTGCTACAATGTTGCCAGAAAAGTTTGAAGACTGAATTGTTGCCATTTCAACACCGAGCGTCAGGAAAAACAAAGCTCCTCCAAATAATTTCAAAGGACCAACTTTGTCTTCTATGTCCAGCCTATAAGGCAGGTTACCTACAGAAATTCCGGCGAAGAAAGCCCCTGCTTCTGGAGAAATACCAATAAAACCACAAATGGCCGCAATCCCCATGCAGTATCCAAGTGCACTGACAAAGAGGAGTTCTGACGAGCGTAATAAATAACGCACAACTGGATCCAGAACAACTTTAGAGAGGATCATGAGTATGACTACCAAAATCACCAATTCTTCAGTCAGCCAGAGATTGAAAACCATGGTTGATTTAAAGACGTCTACTGAAGAAAAGAGAGCGCCGAACTGACTGTCCGTAAGTGACGAGAGAGTTGCACTTTCGGAAAATTTAAGTACGGTTTCAGTGGCACTTAACTTGGCAAGTAGAACTATTGCAGCCAGGGAACTCAAAACTGTTATACCGGTTGAAATTTGCCCCTGTAGAGATTCCTCAGCTTCACTATTTTTCAAGGCTGCAGCCACCAGAATGCTGGAGGGAACAGCAAGGCAAAGTGCGAAATAAATACTATCACTAAATCCTTCTGTCCCTGCAAAGCGGGCAGCCGCCCAAAAAAACAGCAGCAAACCCAAGCCCATATAGCCGACCCCATTGACAAGAATCAAATGTGTCCGTTTAGTTATGTCAAGGAGATTGAATTGAAGTCCGGCCATGAAAAGGATCAGTACAATACCAATTTGCTGGAATCCGGAAAGAATGGATCGAATTCCGTGGTAGTGGCTGTCTAGCTGGTCCAGCGTTGTTTCCGGAAGTCCTGCAACACTGGCCATGATGTAGCCCAGGATCACAAAAGACAGGAAATTGGTTTGCTTGAGTTTGGTCAGTACAATTGTCAGGAGCATTGCACCACCGAGCATTAGCCCAAGAGGTTTAATGAACCATCCTCCACCGCCTGCATATGCAGGATGTGCAGCAAAAAATACAACTGCTAAAACTGACGAGAACTTGAAGAAGATTGATTTAGACATGATACCCCTTTATATTGTTTGCAGAGTCAAGCTTTGGTAAAAGCGACCCCCAGTCCTTCCTGCAATTTTTTTGTTTCTGAAAAATGGGCTTTACCCTGTTCACGAAAAGCTTCATTTGGAGGCTTAGTTTCTTCCGATTCAAAAATATCACGAAAGGCTTTTGCCGCCAAGTACTCTGTCTGAATCACGTAACGTGCTCCAGAACCATACAATTCCAAAGTTTCATCATGCGAGGATGTTGCCGCAATAAAAGGAACGTGAGGAGCTTCTATTTTAAGCCAGCGTGAAATCGCCATCTCTGCCTCTTGTCCTCCATCTATGCAGGAAATAACAACTTTAGCTTTGTCAAATGCCAAGTCTTCCCAAACATCAGGATCGGCCATATTTGAGTAGTGTGCGTGGATGTTGCTGTGTCCGTGCTGATGTTCAAAATATTCTATAATGTGTGGGTCCAAGTCAAGCAGCAAGACCTGTTCCCCCCGCTGTGCATAGAAATCAGCAATTTCAATGGCAAGCTCGTTGTATTCCATGATAACAACATGTCCTTCCATAACAAAATCCTCATCACCGGATTCTGCAGCGCCAATGGAGCGTCCATCCATGAAACTGAGTGTTTTAGAAAATGCATTATAAAGCGGATCAAGAAATTGGTGTCCCAGCGAAGAAAAGAAAAACGAAATTAAGACCACCAAAGTGATCACAATAAAAAGATGGGGATCAAAGAGTTTGTACTGCCAGCACATCACGGCAAGCATCAATGAAAATTCAGAACTCTGGTTGATGATGGCTCCCATGAGGAATGAGGGTTTGCCGTTCAAACGACTGAGGTATCCCAAAACCAGCATCAAGGGGACTGTTAGAATTACAACCAATATCGCGAGTACAAGACCTTCTGTTAATCCGCCCAACATCTGTGCCGGTTTTAATTCGGAAATATCGAAGCCAAGTCCCATGAAAAAGAGAATAATGCCGAAGGCTTTCAAGGGTTCAACTTTGTCTTCAATCTCATGCCGGTACGGCAGGGCCGCAAGTGTGGCTCCGGCAAAGAATGCACCGATTCCGGAAGAAAAGTGGATCACTTCACAAAGTGCGGCTACTCCCATTCCGTAGCCCAAAGTTCCGATGAAGAGCAGTTCGCCTGATTGTGCGAAAAACTTGAAGAGTGGATTGAGAAGATACTTGGTCACAAAATAAAGGACAATTGCTAAACCAATCATTTTCCCAAAAATCATGGCTACTTCAATTCCCAATGAAGAACCTCCCACTTTGTCCGGGTTTAAGCTGGCGAGTATGGCAAGTGCCACCACGGCCACAATATCCTGCAGTACCATCAAACCGAGTGCAACTTGACCGTGTTCTTCTCCGATTTGACCTGTACTTTTGAGTGTGCCAATCACCAAAATTGTTGAGGACAGTGTCAGGCAGAGGGAAAAATAGATCAAAGCAGGTGCTGCATTTTCTGCTGGCAGTCCGGCGGCTTCCATATAACTCGCATCAATTCCAACGTAGAGCAACCCCAGAGCTGCACTGATGCCAAACAAGCCGATGATCTGGCCAAAGCCGTTAATCAAGAGCAATTTCCAACGTTTGATCAACCCGGGAATATCAACCTCCATCCCTGCCATAAAGAGCAAAAGAGTAATGCCGATATCGACAAAAGCGGTCATCACGTCTTTGTTGATAACTTCCTTCAGTCCAAATAGGCCTCCCAAAACACCGACTATGATGAAAGCAAACAAGCTGGCCTGTTTGGCATAGCTCAAAATTATAGCAACCACTGCGGCAGCCAGAAGCATTGCACCCAGGGGTTCAATCAAGCTGCTGCCGTCCCCACCACCGCCTGCATACGCAGGTAGGCCCAGCAAAAGAAGTATGAGGGCAAATGCCCCGTGTCGCACATTGATTTTCATAAGATTTACTCCTGATTCATGTGTTCCATACTTGAAGTTGAATTAACTCAACAACGTACAGCGAATTGATTAATATCATTATCTGAGCATGGAATCATTACACATCCAGCAGAATTTGCAAGTTTAAAACAAATGAGGCAAACGAATTCGGTTTTTTTACTTTTTACTCGCTCATTAAATATAGTATAGATTTAAAATGAATTATTTGCTGATAACAAATAATTGGAGTGGTCCTTGATTAGAAATCTGTAAGATAGATTCTCTACATTTGTGATATCAAGCCACAAAAAGAGAAAAATTGGTAAAATCGCGTTTAAGCGGAGAACCTTAGCTTAAAGAATTTTCAGGGTAGGACCAAGGATTTTCATTTTCAAAAGCACGAGCCGCACGGAGCAAAAGGGATTCTTCGAAGGGAGGAGCCACTAACTGAAATCCAGTAGGCAGTCCATTATCTGTTAGTCCGGCCGGTACTGACAAAGCTGGAAGGCCAAGGTAATCAAAGGGGCGTGTGAAGTGTCCGAGTAAAGTAAGATACTCGATAAAGCCAGGATTTGCCTGAATGTCAGATTCTGCGAGGGTTGGCACAGGATTTGGCACAACAGGTGTGTGTAAAATGTCCACCTTGCCAAAAACTTCATGGAGAAAATCCTCCAAAATGACTTTACGTAATTTAAGTGCATCAAGGTAGTCTGTTGCAGAAAACAACAACCCGGTCAGCAGACGTTCACGGGTTTGTGAACCGTAATTTTCCGGTTGTTCCTTCAACCAGTTTGCGTGGGCAGAACTGCTCTCTGCACTGCCGATAATATTGGCCATTGCATTGCTAATTTCAAAACTTTCCGGCAGAGGAATCTCAACAACTTTCGCACCAAGACTTCGAAAAACGGCTAAACTATTCTCAATCTCCCTCTGCACCTCCGGATGCAATGGATCCAGAAAACCAGAAGTTCCGCTGCCGTATGTTGTCGGAACTCCAATTTTTAACCCGTTAATTCCGTCTTCCAAATTAGCTAGACAATCTGGTTTTGGCTGTGAGTGTGAAGTGGAATCTTTTGTGTCTTTGCCTGAAATAATTTGTGTGAGCAAAGCACAGTCGGCAACAGTTCGGGTGAGTGGTCCAATATGATCCAGTGAAAATGAAAGCGGCATAGCTCCAAAACGACTAACACGTCCGTAAGTTGGTTTCATGCCAACCAGCCCGCAACAAGAAGCCGGGAAGCGAATCGATCCTCCTGTATCGGACCCAAGTGATGCATAACTTAAAAAACTCGCAACTGCAGCAGCAGGACCACTGGAAGAGCCGCCAGGGATGTATTTCGTATTCCAGGGATTGTGTGTATTCCCCGTGATTTCGTTATGTCCGGTTAGTCCGTATGCAAACTCGACCATTTTCAGCCGGCCGATGTCCAGCGCACCTGCCTGGTCGAGTTTGGTCAACGCTGTGGCAGTTACATCCGGAACATAATCCTCACATATTTTGGAACCGCATGCCGTTATTTTACCAGCGCGGTAAAACATATCCTTATGGGTAAGCGGTACTCCATGCAAAGGACCACGCAAGTTTCTACTGGATAATTCCTGGTCGGCCAGTTCTGCTTCGGCCAAGGCCTGTTCCGGGAATAAACGAGCCAGGCAATTAAGTGATGGCCCCCGTTTTTCAAGTTGCTCCAAACTGTTCCGGACAGCTTCCTGTGAAGACACCTCACGATTGGCAATTGCTACGGAGATTTCTGATAGGCTCATTCTGGACAAAGCCTCATCCACCATTCTTCTCCTCTGCCTGCTAAGTTTCTAAATTATAATCGGAAAGAGCTTTTCCGAATTCTGCAGGTTCAGCTTCAAATGACAGTTGTTTCAAAAACTTTTTCTTAGTGTCAGTAAGGCTTTTAGCAGACTTTAATGCGTGCTGAACTTCCGGAACATCGGTTTTCCGATCAAGAAAAGCAGACCATTTATTTTGCATATTATTTTGGAGAGCAGGCAAGAAAAACAGGTTCTCTTGCAGGAGAGACTTTTACTGAGCAGCAACGCTCTTTTAACAAATTCCAAGCAGTTGTCGGGTTAAGTCAAAGCCTAACCCGACTTAAGTTTCTATACTATTTTGAAAATAAAAATAATTTAACCAGAAGGTGGTTTGGAAATAATGCCTTTGACATAGTACGTCATGCCGAGCATCTCGCCGTCATTCAAGGCGTTAATGACGCGCGTCCCATCCTGTTTGGTAAATCCATGGTCGAAAACATCCATGGCACCGCTCAGGATTCTCCCTTTTTCCTTGTTCATTCGGATAATTAAGGATTGAGGAACATCCGGATGAAAACTGGTCAGACCGACAATTCCACTGTCAAGTCCCCACCAGTGAGAGCCGGCTTTCCAAGATCCGTTTTCCACAGCTTTGACGGCTTCAAGATAATAGACATCCCAGTTCCAGACAGCTGCGGTCAAATGAGCCTCTTTACCATAGATGGCCATATCTGTGTCATTCCCAATTGCGTAAACTCCGTTTTTCTTTGATGTTTGCACCGTAGCTGGGGAATCTGCCATGGTAACAATCACGTCTGCGCCATTGTCAATTAGGGCTTGAGCCGCATCACTTTCTTTCGCAGGATCAAACCAACTGTTTATCCAAATGACCTCTACCTTAATATTAGGATTTACTTCCTGTGCACCCAAGGTGATTGAATTGATATGCCGGATAATTTCCGGAATAGGCTGCGAGCCAACAATGCCAATGCGACCCTTTTTGCTCATTCCTCCGGCAATCATTGCCGCAAGGTACTTGGCCTGGTACATACGCCCAAAATAGTTACCCATGTTTTTGCTTTGCTTAAATCCGGAGCAGTGCAAAAAAACCTTGTCAGGAAACTTCTTTGCGACTTTCAAAGTTGGATCCATAAAACCAAAACTGGTGGTGAAAACTATGTCGGATTTTCGTGCCATCTTTAAGATCTGTCCCTCAGAAGCACCTTCAGGAACACTCTCTACAAAATATGTCTTATGTCCGGCTTCCTCTAATGCTTTGCGTCCCAAGTCATGAGCATGGGTCCAACCTCCGTCACCAACGGGGCCGACATAAATGAAACCAACACTTGATTTTCCAGCCCAAGCGTAGCCGCTAACCAACAATAGAGTCAGAGTGACTCCTATGATTTTTGATATTAATTCTCTCATTTTATCTCCTTGTGAAAGATTAAAAGAACCTCAAATCGGTTCATTACAGAATCCGGCACAAAGCCGGTATTAATTGCACCAGGACTTAGTGTTTTTCTCCTCTGAAAAAGACATTTCCCAGTGCGGCAGGCATGACTTGGATCCCGAGACGATTATTCCGGATCGTCACCAAAGTCAGTACCAAGATCGTTAAAACATAGGGCAACATTTTCAAAAAATAGGGGGACATATCGATGCCCAATATTTGCAGGCGCAGCTCTAAAGCCAGTGCAAGACCAAAGAGATAAGCTCCCCCAAGTGCCTTGAGCGGATCCCAAAAAGCAAAGATCACCAAGGCAACCGCAATCCAACCACGACCTGCAGTTATACCATCCACCCAAAACGGCGTTAACGCAAGCGGAAAATATGCTCCTCCAATTCCAACAAGCATTCCGCCACCTACAACAGCAAAAAAACGATAACTTAACACAGATATCCCTAGAGAATCGCAAACCTCCGGAGCTTCGCCGATGGAGCGGATATTAAGTCCCAACCGTGTTTTGAAAAGCATCCACCATGAAAGTCCGACACAAAGTAATGAAAAATAAACGAGTACATCCTGATTGAAAAGTGCTGGACCAAGTATTGGGATGGAACTTAGTCCTGGTACAGGAATGCGAGTCAGCGGTTCAACTGTTTCTCCCATAAGCTTGTCTCCAAACAAACCACTGAGTCCTGTTCCGAAAAAAGTCAGGGCCAGCCCTGAAGCAATCTGACTTGCACGTAGCATCAGGCAGACTACACCGTGAATCATTGACACCACTCCGGAACTAATTGCGGCAGCAGACACGGCATAAAAGTAGCTCCCTGTTTTCAACATCACCACAAAAGCCACTAATGCTCCCACAAGCATCAGTCCTTCCATTCCAAGGTTGATCACTCCGGCGCGTTCACTTATCACTCCTCCTATTGTTGCAAATAACAACGGAGTCCCCATTCCAACTGCGGCAATCAATATTTGTGTGAAAAAGTCCATGATTATAAATTACAAGTCAGTGATGTTACATACTTCAGTTTCCGCTACTAGTGCTACTCAAAGACTATACTGCTATTATAAATATTGCAATCACCTTCCCTCCCTTTTTTCAAAGAGAACCCTGAGTAAGGTCTTGTATAATGACCTACCCCTGAAAAAAGAGGAGGAACCCCTAGTGTGTTATTTATACAGATTCATCTTGATACAGCACGGGTTTTATTTTTTCTTGGAAAGATAAACAGACTTCTTACCCTTAGACGGTATTCTGTGAAAATCTCTGAACCTAACACCGTAAATAAAATTATGCCCTGATACAGATAAACCATTGAAATTGGAAGACCGTATTCTATTTGCAAAACTTCTGCGCTGACAAAAACAATGGACATAAAAAATGCACTTAAAACAACTCCCAGAGGATGATTTCTGGCGAGCCAGGCCACAATGATTCCAGTATAGCCATAACCAATGGAGATGTTTTGCTGCAGGCGGTAATGAATGCCAGAAACTTCGCTGAATCCAGCAAGACCGGCTATGGCTCCACTTACGGCAAAGACCAGTAAGGTCAATGTCCTGATGTTCACTCCTGAATAGCGCGCTGCGTCTGGGTTATCTCCGGTCAAACGGATTTGAAAACCCAACCGTGTTTTCCACAAAATCCAGGCGAAAATTGCCACAAAAATAAAGGCTATAATCAGCCCTGCATGAATTGAAGTGTTTCCAAATGTTGGAAGTTGTCCAGCCTCAGAAAATTCTCTGGTGATCGGGAAATTGTTGCTTCCTGGATCTCGCCAGGCTCCAAACAACATATGATCTACCCATGCAGCTGCGACATAATTTAGCAATAGAGAAGTGATGATTTCATTGACTCCCAAACGGGCTTTCAAAAATCCTGGGATGCCGCCCCATAATCCACCACCTAAAATGGCCATTATGAACATCAATACGATCAGCATTCCCCCCGGAAGTTTTTCATCGAAATGTAAAACAAACCAGGTCATGGCAAAAGTGCCCATGTGAAACTGACCTTCTGCACCAATGTTCCACAGCCGCATTTGGGCAGCAAACGCCACAGCAAGTCCTGTAAACATTAAAGGCGTCATTTTAACCAGCAGATCCTGCCAGCCGTATTTAGTCAGAAAAATTTCCTCGCCTATAATCTGGTATGCAGTCAGAGGTTTGATTCCTACTGCCATGAAAAAGAACAAACTTATAATCAAGACTAATATCAATGCAGCACAAAGCACTAGAACTCGTCCCCAAGACGAAGTATTGACTCGCTTTTCCAAAAAAAAATGCACTCTAAGTCCCTCGGCTCTTGGAATATTTCCAGCACTTTGAAAAGAGCAGAAAATAAGCTGTAGAAATGAAAAAGACTTCTACTTATTTAGGAGTCTTCTAGGAGGTGGGCGGACCAACGTGTTATTTTAATGTGGCAATGAAGGCCGCGACATTATTAATAGCCTCATCATTGGCTAAAGTCATCGCCATGGGTCTCATTTGCATACCATATATATCCCCACTTTTTGTACCACGAGTTCCGGCCTTGAAGTTCTTTAGCTGCCGGACGACATACCAATCCTGCTGGCCAGTAAGTCTGGGTGAGTTCAAGGCTTGGTTGCCTCCACCAGTGGGGCCGTGACAGGCTTGGCAAATCATATAGGCTGTCTTGCCTGCGGCAATGTCACCTTTCACTGTTTTTGCTACTGGTTTTTGCTCCGGCAAACTTGACACATACGCCGCTATGTCTGCTACGGCTTGGTCGTTGGCCAGAGTTAAAGCCATGGGACGCATCTGCATACCGTACTTGTCTTTGGGATCAGCACCACGTATTCCCGCCTTAAAATTTTTCAGTTGTCGTTCCAGATACCACGATTCTTGACCTGCAATTCTAGGTGCATTCAGCGCTTTGTTTCCCATCCCATCAGCGCCATGACATGCCATACAAACTGCATAACTGGCTTTCCCCTTTGTTGCATCTCCAGCAGCATGCGCTTCTACAGCCAACACAATTCCGATTGTTAGTAAAATACCAACAGCAAATAGTTTGTTCAAATTAATACCATTTGTGACAAGATTGAATTTTAAGACCAGAGAAATAATAAATTACGTTTGATTATCTTGAATAAGTTACAGTTTATTCAATAAAATAAGAACACACATGAAATTTATATCAATATATTTCTAAATTGGCAACAAAATATTAGTTTTTTGAATGTTATTGAGTTTGATAAAAATTTCTACATAAATTGGTGATAACTCTGAGGATCAGTCTTAAACTTCAAGGATCTCGAAAGGCATTACCGCATCTGTCATCCAGCAGTCTAGGTATTTAGTACTTTTTTGCAGCGAAAGACGAAAGCGGTAACCTATACGTCGACCTGTTGTTGTAGTAATGATCACATCCTGGATGGCTATATTTTCTTTGATCGTCAAATCCAGAAAATTTACAGAATGATGATTCAGCAAGTGTCGATAGGAAGGATTTTTGACCAGCCTTATAAAACGTTTCAGGGGACCAGTTTGGGTCTTGTTAGAAGGAGAAGCGAAACGGAAAGTGATTTCGATACCATGATCAGAAACATCATTTTTCTGCATGGCCAGAAGTTGAAGACGCACAACTTCATTTGGTTTTAGTGTTGGTTGTGGATAAGCATTATCTAAATCGGAAATAGCCCAGACGTAAAAAGGAAGAAAGATCAGGTAAGCTATAAAAATGGTACGTTGGAACATACTTCTTTTTTGAGTTTTTTCCTCATTATTAAAGATTGTCTTTATTTCACTGTAAGATTAGGAATACACAATGTTTACTCTATTTCAATAACTAGAACTTCTGGTGTTTTAATATCCTTTTCTGTAAAAACCATTTAGTTGTGTCATTCTTTCTTCAAATGACTTTTTTATCAAAGTCCAAAAACATTTTTGTGAGTTGTTTTTAAAAAAAGTTAAGTTCTTCGAAAAAAAAAGAATTATTTGAAAGTGGATATGTAGGCAGCCACGTTATTAATTGCAGTGTCATCTGCAAGAGTCATGGCCATAGGAATCATTTGAAGGCCATAAATGTCATTTGGGTCAGTGCCACGAATCCTCTTTTTAAAGTTTTTGAGCTGTCTCACAACATACCAATCCTGCTGTCCAGCAATTTTTGGAGCATTTAACTCTTTGCTGCCTTCTCCATTTGCACCGTGACACGACGCACATACAGCGTAAGAAGCTTTTCCTGCGGAGGCATCACCTTGAATCGTTGTTTCACTCACTGATCCTTTAAGTGTACTTACGTAAGCTGCAACGTCTGCAATCGACTGTTTATTGGTTAGTGTCATAGACATTGGTCGCATTTGCTGGCCATAGATGTCTTCTTCATGAGTTCCCCGCAACCCGGATTTGAAACTTACCAATTGTCTTGCTACATACCACTCCATCTGTCCGGAAATTCTAGGTGCGTTGAGTGCTTTGTTTCCAGATCCGTCTGCTCCGTGACATGAAACACAGACTGCATATAAAGATTTTCCATTATCGGCAGAACCTTTAATAGAAACTGTGGAAGGTTCAGTGGGAGAGGATTCAGTGGCTTCCTTTGTAACTGAAAGAAGTTTTTCGGTAAATGTTGCCACGTAGGCTGCCACATTGTTGATAGTCTCATCATTAGCAAGAGCCATTGCCATCGGGCGCATCTGCATTCCGAAAACGTCTTGTTTATGAGTTCCACGGATACCTTTTTTGAAACTATGCAGCTGCCTGGCAACGTACCAGTCAGGAAGTCCAGCAATTTTTGGTGCATTCAGGGCTTTGTTGCCTTCACCGTTTGCACCGTGACAAGCGATGCAAGTCGCATAACTTGCTTTTCCTGTCCCAGTGTTACCCTTAATTGTTGATTTTGAAGGTGTTCCCTGAAGAGTTCCAATAAAAGCCACCACCTTGTTCAGTGCAGTATCATTTACTAAAGTCATTGCCATTGGGCGCATTTGCATGCCGTAAATATCCTCAACATGTGTTCCCCGGATACCATCACGCCAGTTGCGTAACTGCCTCTTTAGATACCAGGCATGCTGTCCTGCCAAACGTGGTGCCCCTAATTTCTGGCTGCCTTCGCCTTCTGAACCGTGGCAAGAAGCGCAAGGAGCATAAAGCGGTTCGCTGACAGGAGTTTGAACTGTGGTCACAACTGTGCTAGCCTCTACCGTCACAGGTTTTGATATAGATCCTGCTTTTAATGATGCTACATATGCTGTAACGTTCCGAACCGCATCTTTGTCAGCGAGAGTCATAGCCATCGGCCGCATCTGCTGGCCAAAGATATCTTTGGCATTGACACCTCGAATGCCTCTTTTGAAATTATTAAGTTGCCGCTCAACATACCAGTCCGGCAGTCCAGCAATTATTGGGGCATTCAGTGCTTTGTTGCCCTCACCGTTTGCCCCATGACAGCTAATACAAAGTGCGTAAGCTGATTTTCCTGCCTGGATATCTCCATTTACACCAGAGTGTGTACCACGCCCGTTCAGTGTGCCGATATATGCAACTACATCCTCAACATCCTGATCTGTAACCAAGCTCATTGCCATCGGACGCATTTGCATTCCGGTAATATCATCATAATGCGATCCGCGAATACCATTTTTAAAATTTTTGAGCTGTCTTGCTAAATACCAAGACTGTTGGCCGGCTATCCTTGGGGCGTTTGTGATTTTCCTACCGCCGCCATTTTCGCCATGGCAGGCAATGCAGACTTTGTACTTTGCTTCTCCACGTTCCGTGTCTCCTTCTGCAAAGACATCCGCTGAAAAAACAGTTCCTAGAACAAGAATAATTATTCCAGAGATAAAATGGTTTCTCATGACAATACCTATATAAACTATAGTCCTGTAAGCCAGTCAGTTCAAAAGATGTTCTGCTGACCGATGAAGTTAAATAATAACCGACGAATTTAACAAGAGTTTGAAAAATACGCAAACACTTTGATGTTCCGGAAAAAATTTTGGTTCAATCAGCACCTGTTTGAAAACGGGCTGGAGCACGACATTCTTCGAAAGACTGTGATTTGTAAGTGAATCCTTTTCCCAGACGTATTTTTTGACGGTCTTTCTCCAGCAAATTTCGGCAATCCAGGTAATTTTTCTGGTTAAACGAAGTACCGCACCCGCAGATTCCAATCAATAAAATATTTACCAGCAATGCACATAGTAAAAAATGCGGTAAATTGATCATTTTTTTTGCCTACAAAGAAACATTTTTGATTCAGGGGTTTCCAGTCTTTTGTTTTTCCTGTAAACGCAGAATGTGATGAGTCAGGCGCTGGCAAAAATAATCAATTTCAGTAGCAGTTGTTGACCAGCCACAACTTATTCGCAAGCTTGATTTTGCATCAGCACGTGAAAGTCCCATGGCCAACAGTACCGGGCTGGCTTCCATTGCTCCCGAAGAACAAGCTGATCCGGTTGAAACTGCAACTCCATCTAAATCCAGAGAAATCAACAGACTTTCTGCACTTATTCCGTGACAGCCGAAGTTGAGTGTATGAGGCAAACTATTTTCTATATTGGTGTTGAGAAAAATACCTTCGATTTTTTTGATTTTGTGCAGAATTGATTTCCGGAATTTTAAAAACTGATCACGGAGTGAAGTTTGATTTGCGAGATACCACTCTACTGCTTTTGCAAAGCCAACTGCAAGTGTCACATTTTCCGTGCCCGCTCTTCTCACCCTCTCTTGTTTTCCACCAGTGATAAGTGACTTGAAAGGAGATCCTTCTCTGACATAAAGAAGTCCTATTCCACGAGGGCCTCCCAGTTTATGTGCAGTAGCGGTCGCAAAATCAGCTCCAGATGCATTCAAATCAACTCCTATTTTTCCGACTGCTTGAACGAGATCGGTGTGAAAAGGAATTTCATGTTCGTGCGCAATTTCGCTAAATTCTTCTATGGACTGGAGGTTCCCTGTTTCATTGTTGGCTCTCATAAAAGAAATCAAAGATGTGTCCGGGCGAATAGATGCACGAAGTGCTTGTGGATCAACACTACCGGACGAATCAACAGCTAGTTCTGTAAGTTCTATATTTGCTTGTTCAGCAAGAATGCGGCAGGTTTCCAGAACAGAAGGATGTTCTACTGCAGAAGTGATTAAATGCTGCTGTCCGGAAGTTCCCAATAATTGTCTGAGTACGGTATTGTTACTTTCACTGCCTCCGCTGGTAAATAGAATTTCCTGGGGTTTTGCACCTAAAGTTTTAGCCAGACTTTCCCGTGATTCCTCAAGTAAAAACCTTGCGTCGCGTCCTGCCCAATGTGGGCTCGAAGGATTAGCAAATGCTTGCTTAGTGACTTCATTCATAGCATGTTCCACCTGTGGCAATAACGGCGAGGTCGCATTATGATCCAGATAAATATTAGGATTTTGCACAATAAGTTCTTAAAAAAACACTTTAAGAGGAGAATTAAACGGCGGTGTGGAAATGGCTGACCCGTAAGACCGCCAAAGAGATGTTTAGCCTGTTAAAAAGCCGCCATATTGAATAAAAAACGGGACAAAAACCAAGCTGAGAATGGCTGAAAGTTTAATAAGGATGTTCAGGGATGGACCAGAAGTGTCCTTTAAGGGGTCACCAACTGTGTCTCCAACCACGGCGGCTTTGTGAGTTTCTGTGCCCTTGCCGCCTAAATTGCCTTTTTCAATGTATTTTTTGGCATTGTCCCAGGCTCCTCCTGAGTTTGCTGAAGAGATGGCGAGAACACCTCCGGAAACCAGAGATCCTGCCAAGATACCCGCAACTGCGGGTACTCCAAAAAGGAAGCCCACTAAAAGTGGCGTGCCCATGATCAAAATGCCTGGTGGAATCATTTCACGAAGTGCAGCTTCGGTGGAAATAGCAACGCATTTTTCATAATCCGGTTCTGCTGTTCCTTCCATAATTCCCGGAATTGAGCGAAATTGCCTGCGTACTTCTTCAATCATGTCAAAAGCCGCTTTTCCGACAGACTTCATGGTCATTGCTGAAAACAAAAATGGCAGCATTGCACCAACAAACAAACCAGTTAAGACAAGGGGGTCGAGCAGATTGATACTGTCCATGATATTTGCCTCTGGATCCAAAAGATTTGCCCGAATTAAAAAAGCAGAAAATAATGCAAGCGAAGTAAGAATTGCTGAACCTATCGCAAAGCCTTTGCCGATTGCGGCAGTCGTATTTCCTGCAGAATCCAGTACATCAGTTCTGTCCCGGATACTTTCTCCCATTCCCGTCATTTCAGCAATTCCACCAGCATTATCAGCTACCGGACCATAGGCATCTATTGTCAGTCCAACCACCAGGGTGCTCAACATACCGATTGCTGCAACTGCAACACCGTACATCCCTGCCAGTGTGAAGGGCATGTAAATACTCACGGCAAGGAGCAGGATCGATCCTGTGGCACTGTGATAACCCAGAGCGAGCCCAAAAATGATGTTTGTTGCCGCCCCGGTTTCAGAAGCTTTTGCTACTTCCTGCACGGGTTTGAAATCATGCGAAGTGTAGTACTCGGTGAGCAGTCCTACCAACAATCCAGCAACTGCACCGGTAAGGTAACAAAGAAACACGTCCATGTTTGTATAGACTTCACCATTTATTTCAAAGCTTTCCGGAAGTGCCCACATAGAAACAAAATACATGGCAACAGCACTTAATCCGGTTGCAATTATCAAGATTCTTTTTAATGCAGGAGCAACATCTTTTTCTTCTTTAACACGTGCAGTGAACAAAGCAACAAGACTGACAGGAATGCCAACTGCTGAAATTAGAATTGGAAATAGAAGTGCTTCCAAATTAGTGGCAAAAGCAACTGCGCCAATCACCAGGGCGGCACAGGTACTTTCGGCACAGGAACCAAACAAATCGGCACCCATTCCTGCAACATCACCCACATTATCTCCAACGTTATCTGCAATCACAGCTGGATTACGAGGGTCGTCTTCAGGAATGCCCTGCTCAACTTTTCCGACAAGATCTGCGCCAACATCTGCAGCTTTAGTAAAAATTCCACCGCTGACACGTCCAAAAAGTGCAATGGAAGAACCACCCAGTCCAAAACCTGCCATAACTTCCATCAAAATATGTTTTTCTATCCCCGGTAGAAGTGCATCAAGAATTAGGTAGATCCCGCCAAGTCCCAGCACTGCTAATCCTACCAAACCGAAACCCATCACTGCACCAGAATTCAGAGCTACATAAAATGCATCTGCAATCGATTTTTTTGCAGCTGTTGTTGTTCTTACATTCCCGATGGTGGCAATTCGCATTCCGATGAAGCCCGAAGCAATTGAAATGACACAGCCCAGCAAAAATGAGATTGCAGTATAGACCCCTTCATTTACGTTTGGAGTATGCGGATCGTTAATCAGCAAGGCGATGAGGACCGCGAATCCAACCATGAAAAACGCCATGTATTTGTATTCTGCCTTCAAAAAAGCCATGGCACCTCTGGCAATAGCACTGTTAATTTTTACGAGTTTTTCTGCTTCTTCGGGGTTTTCAATTTCATGAGTGATTGGTATGCTGGCAACTTTGATGAAATAATAAAGTGCTATACCAAGTCCAAGAAAAGCTGAAACTATTATAACAGTAACCACTGATTCTCCTGTGTTTTGAGTTATGGATGAATTCGTCTACTTTTCTACCACAAAAAAAGAACGCTTGCGAACAATTTAAAAAATGGGCATTCTGCTCTGAACCAAAAGTCTTTCCAGTACAATTAGCAAAACTGTAACATGTATTTCATACAGAGTGTCATTGCTAAATATTACGCTGCCTGCAGAATGGATTCCAAAATATAATGAGCACGTCCATCATACATATTTCCGATCTGCATTTCCACACATATCCGCAGAATTTTCGAGAATGGAAGTCAAAAAGAATTTTAGGTGCCGCTAATTTACTCTTTCGGCGTGCCAGTCAATTCCCACTCCAGCGAGCAAAACAACTCGTTGTACAAATACAAAAAACGAACTGGGACCATTTGGTAATTAGCGGAGACTTGACACAACTATCACTGGAGAAAGGATTTTCCCGGGCCAGAGAAACACTGGATCCGCTGCTTAAAGATCCTCAACGAGTTACAATTGTTCCGGGCAATCATGATCGCTATGTTTGCCAAGCAGCTGGTAATGATTTGTACAATAAATATTTTGGGGAATTTTTCGGCAATGGCGAAATTCATCTGCGCAGGCTCAAGGACGACTGGGTAATAGTAGGCTGGGATAGTGCGCATCCAAACGACTGGTTATCTGCTGCAGGTACAGTCCGACGCAGCACATTACAGGCTACAGAGAACCTGCTTCAGAGTTGTCCCGCAGAAACTCGTTTCATAATTGTCAATCACTACCCTCTGACCTTCCCTGAAGGCTGGAAGTTTGACAAGTTTCACGAGCTATACAATCTTGTACCGGTGAGGAACTGGATACTGCGTCATCCGCAAATCCGTCTTTATTTGCATGGGCACATTCACGAAAACTGGCTTCATCGACTTCCCAGAGATTCAGGGCCGGAATTATTGCTGGTTAATTCCGCATCTTCCACTTCAAAACTTTATTCTGAACAGAAATCTTCATTTCACCAGATTGATTTGGAGGATAGTAATGTGAGAGTGAGCCCCATTTTGCTGAATTGAGTGATGCGTACGATTTTAGTTGTTTTATGTTTGTTTTACGCATATTTCATTAACGCGGAGGAGTCTGAAAAAAAACTGAAAAATCAGTGTGCCAAAGCCGTTAATCAAAAGACAGAATACCGGGTTGCAGGAATCTACGGCAGTCCTCTAGAGTCAGAATGGCACCCTGCAGCGGCCTATGTTCTGCTCAGGGAAATGCAGCGGTTTGAGGTACTTCAGCGTGAATTTCAGCAAAAAACTGTAGCATGGCGCTTTGAGTTTGCGGAAATGATTGGTGGCAAAACGATTGTTTTTGTTTATCATCAGCAACTACAGACAGCTTTTTGTGGTGGGCCAAATGCTTTTTTTGTCTTGAGGAAATAACCTCCCTGAATTCTTTAGTCAGCACTTTACTGAAGGGTATGTAATCTTTAGGCTGATGATTATTCCATAAATCAATATCTGAGTTGGCTATCTTTCCTGCATACGTAGGTTAACATAAATCATATGTACTGCTAAAGATCTTTTACGAAAAGGAAGGAACAACTGAAAGTTGCCCACCCTCGCTTCGGACATCAGTGAAAATTTACGCAATAACACCTTGTTAGTTTCTATGAAAGAGAGACTTTTGTCGAACGAAAATTATTATTCAAAATCTTTCAATTTCTACAAATTTGGCTTTTTTGGTTAAAGTTTGTAACTGCTGACTGACTTTTTAAATAAAGGTCACAAATTGTTCCCAATTATTTTGTAAATGACTCTCTAAAATTCTTCGTTCTTCTATCCAATCGTGAAAAACATTTTTGTACATTGTCTAATTGCGAAGAATTTTGGGTGGGCAGTTACAGAAAGTGATGGGACTAGTTTTAGGGAGGTATATAAAATTTATTCCATCTCACCATTTACACACCTTCCAATGATGTTTCCGTCCTTGTCGTATTCTGTTGTGTTCCAAGGTTTAAATTCCCTGAATTCTCCTACGTACTTGCCTCCTTCAGCAAAAAATATAGTGCCATGACCTTGGGGCTGTCCATCCTTGAATTCTCCCTCATACTTCGTACCATCAAGATAAGTGTGTGTTCCTTGACCACAAAATTTTCCATCCTTGAATTCACCTACATACTTTGTCCCATCAGGTTTAGCGAAGATTCCTTGTCCTTGAGGCTGCCCATACTTGAATTCTCCTTCATACTTCGCACCATCAGAATAAGTATGCGTTCCTTGACCGCTATATTCTCCAAACATGAATTCCCCAACGTATTTTGTACCATCAACATAAGTGCAGACACCTTGGCCATGAAATGCCCCATTCTTGAATTCTCCCACATATTCGTCCCCACTAGGTGAAGTTAATGTCCCTTGACCATGTTTTTCCCCATCCTTCCATATTCCTTCATACTTTGATCCATCAGGATAACGGGAAATTCCTTGACCATGATATTTACCGTCCTTGTATTCACCTTCATACCATCCCACATCATTTAATAATTGATCTCCTTGACTTCCGGCCATTTTATCATTTTTTTTAGTAATTTTAGGAATAAGATTACTCTCTTCAAGGAAACTTTAGAATGATTCTTTTCTTTGATCGACGAAATCGAATTGAAGTAAATGGAATGAACGGTAGAGATTTGATTAGTTTATTTTTATCTTAGTTTCCATAAGATGATGTGTTTAAGATAGAATTCAGTATCTTACAGCATTTAGTTTTATTACAAGAATTAATTTAGTTGCCCTTGATGAGAGTTTGTGATGTTTGAAAGAATGTTAACATTCACTGGGATTTAATTAGAAGGAGATGATAGGTTTGCTTTTAACTTAACTTTTGCATTCCATTCACCATCTTTCCGTTGACTTTACCATTTTTGCTGTATTCTGTGATATTCCAAGGTGTGTCTTCTCTCCATTCACCT
>ERZ651768.842-NODE-842-length-22716-cov-9.833650_pt1 | contig 22716 bp, 18 predicted proteins | sample MGYA00514754_ERZ651768 | MGnify/ENA metagenome assembly ERZ651768
TCGAAGGTGTCGGTGGAGGATGTGCTGCTGCCCTGCAGCGCGGTGTTGCCACCGGCGACCGCTCGCAGTTCGGCGAAGCGCATCGCGGATGAGTCATATAGCGAGCACCCAATGTCCTTTGCATCACTATAGCCTGAGTAGGACTGCCATTGGTATCTGTTGTCCCATCCGTCTGTTCCGTGGTCCCAGAGCGGAATTAGATTGTATTTTGCATGGTTGTGAGGATCAATGAATCCGGGATAGATTGTGCCGCTGGTTGGAATCGACATCACACCTGCTGCAGTTGCCGGCGCACCTTCTGAGGCACTCCAAACTGCTTCGATTATGCCGTCGCGAACCAGTACTCGACCATCTTCGATGACATCGCTCTCAGAGACCATCGTCACCACACGCCCCTCGAGGACATATTCTCCGCTGTGGACGTGGTCCTGTGGAGGGTAGCAGTTGCCCTGCAAGTGGTTGGCGCCGCCCCACTCTAGGTCATTGGCGCCTCCCGGGGTCGGACTGCCCTCAGACAGCTTGGCCCAGTTACCACTTGAGTCGTAGCCGTAGGGGACATCCCAGTCTGAGTCTTCGCCGTCGTAGCCGACGGAACTAATCTCGGCTCCAGAGCCATCGAGAAGGCGAATCGTGTCCCCGTCCCAGTAGTCGAACTCGATTCCCGTCCACGACCGGTAGAAGACGACGTAGTCACCCGCTTCGAGGACGGTGCCCCAGCCGATGCTGCATGCAGGGGAGCCGCCGTCGGCGATGTCGTCAAGCCACCACCCGCCGATGTCTATTGCGCCTGAAGTGGGGTTATGCAACTCTACGAACTGGTCGCTGTAGATTCCAATCGAACCATCACCGTTCCAGTCCGTACCATCGTATTGCTCGTTGTTAGGGGAGACTAGAATCTCGTTGATGTAAATCGTATCGGTGGGCGCAGTTTGCGCAGATGCCACCATTACCGGGCCCAGACTTGTCATCAGCATCAGTAGGATTGCGGTCATGACAGATGCGCGCATGGCTCGCTAACGCCCCGCTTCAGGCTTTGAACCTCACCGCCCTGCACCGCAGGGCGCATCACGTGCGAAGTGCGAAATACGGCCATATCACGGGTGGACCATGACCGGGCGCAGCAGGTCGAGAACGGTCCTCGCGGTGATGATGGTGGTCAGCATGACACTGGCCGGCTGCTTCGGAGGGGGCGAATCCGAGGGAGAGGACACCGCGCCGTGGGACTCGGGCTACCACTACATCGACCTCCCGTCTTCTCACGAGGACCCGCGCAACTTCACTGTAGGGGATCCGTTCACGAACACCACATGGGGCAACGCCTCGTGGACAGTTTACGGCAACGAGCACGGTGGAAACTGCTGCGAGCACTACCTCGCCGCCTCCAAGGAGGGGTGGATTCTCAACTTCGGAGGCGAGTACCCGACTTGGAGCGAGGACAGAGGCCACACATGGCAGGAGTGGCAGCCGACGATACTCTCGCAGTTCGGCTGTCTGCTGCCCAAGCCAACTTTGCCTGGACAGGAGGGCCTAGGCGAGGGCAGCATCGTGCAGGCGACCAACGGCGACCTCATCGCGATGGGTTGGTTCCCGTATCCGAGCTCGAGCGGCGCCGACCAGTTCTACGCCTTCTTCTACGACGCCGAGGACCAGGATTGGAGCTGGTGCTACAATCGTCCGCCCGAGGCGTTCTATGACCGCTCTTGGCAGGTCGAGGTGACGGGCCCAATCAACAGCATCTACGGCAACGGACCTTGGGCCAGCCTCGTCATCAGCAACTTCTGGCATCAGGTCGCCAACCGTGGCGGTCAAATCAGCACTGACGGGCTGAACTACCAGAACTTCGATTTTCCCGACCGCGATGCGAACCTCGACGTGATGGAGGTCGACCTCGATTTCGACGAGCTCGGAGTAGAGTGGGACTACACCAAGCCGCACAAGGAGATGCGATCGTTCCCGGTGCCCTCGGGAGGACTCTACTTTCCTGACTACTTCGACAATGACGTCGACGCCTACCTCGACACCTCGCTGAGCTGGTGGGCTGCGACCAACTCCAACGGCAGCAGCCTCCCTTCTCAGTACTGTTCATTCGACTCCTCGACCGCTCTGCACTGCGTGACCGCGGGCGGCACGGTGCTGCAGCACATGCTGTCGTGGGATGGTGGGCTGACTTGGGCCAATCAGACCTACAACCTCTCAGGGGTCGCCACCGAGTTAGAGGAGTGGGAGTTCCACGCTAACGGTGAGCATGACCTGTTCGTGCTCAATGTGCGCTACCAGAGCGCCGAGGGCCCGGACGTCGATGTCGCATGGCACGTCAGGGAGTACTCAGAGAGCCTCGTCCCCGACATGAAGACCTACCTCGGGCTCGGCGACCTCGATTCGACCTCGGGAGCAGGCAACGACATCAGGTTTGACTTCGCCAGCATGGGCATCCTGCCTGACGGCGGCGCCTTCATCGCCTATCACGACTCGAGCGACCCCGACCCACTGTTCGGCGTCGAGATGCTGCTCCCAGTCAGATACGGTCCTGCAGTAGCCTGATTACTGGCCAACGCTGAACGCTACCGCGATGCCATCGACCTCAAACGAGTCCGCCTCAGATGGCGCCGAACCATCGTTCAGGGAGGCGCTGCCCGCACGGGTCTCGCTCTGCACGTGAGCCCAGTCCTCGTCAGCCAGCCCTGCGCCCTTGATCCAGACTGACAGGGAGATACTGTCCTCGACCGCGAGATCAAGCTCCTTGCGCTTCGACTGGATTCTGCGGATGACGTCACGCGCGAGCCCGCGTGACATCAGTTCATCATCGACAGCCATGTCGAGTACCAATGAGACGTCGCCGAAGTCTTCGTCGGCCAGAGTGGCGGCGGAGTAACCGTCCCTTTCAGTCCGGCGAACCTCGATGTCTTCCATTGTGATTTGATACCCTGCGAGGGCGGCTATGCCAGCCTCGATCTCAAGCAGCAGCGAGTCCGCATCGGCAGTATCGAGCTTCGCGAGCACCGCTGGCAAGTCGGACCTGCACTTGGCGCCGAGGGCCTTCCTGTTGGGCTCGAGCACGATCCTCTGGAACCTGTCGAGGTCGTCCTCCGTCATCAGGCTCTCGACATTCAGTTCCTCTGCCAGAATCTCGTGGAAGTCAGCGAGGTCAGGGCCGCCGATAATCCAGCCGTTGCGGCACGGCAACCTCTGCCGGCGCCCTTCCTCGACCCGGACGCGCCGGCCCGTTTCGGCGAGCGCGCGCACGAGCGACATCTGCTGTTCCAGCCCGTAGTCGCGTGGAGGCAGGCTACGCTCTACTAGCGTCGAGCCGACCGGCCAGTCGGCCAGATGGACAGACGAGCCGACAAGATCGCGATGAATCCTGTCGGGCATGAACGGAGAGACTGGGGCCATCAGACGGCAAACCAGCAGCAGGGTCTCGTGCAGGGTGTGTTGGCAGGCTCGCTTGTCGTTGCTGTCAGCCTCGTCCCAGAGCCTGCGGCGCGAGCGTCGCACATACCAGTTGGAGAGGTCGTTGACGACGAAGTTCTCTAACTCACGCCCGGCCTTGTGGAAGTCCCAAGACTCGTAGTGCTCGTGGTACGCCTCTGCCATCGCGCACGCCTTCGACAGCACCCAACGATCAAGCGGGCTGCGTTCCGATACGGCGACGTAGCCAGACTCGTCGTCGGCATCGAAACCGTCGAGTGCGGCGTAGTCGGCGTAGAAGCGGTAGACATTCCACAATGTGAGGAACATCTTGGCGTAGGACTCTCGAACCCCATTGGGGTCGAAATTGGTAGGGGACCACGGCGCGCTCTGCGTGGTCATGTACCAGCGGATCGAGTCAGCACCCTCCTTGTTGAAGTGGTTCCAAGAGTCGACGACGTTACCCTTCGACTTGCTCATCTTCTTGCCTTCCTTGTCCAGGATGTGACCTAGAGAGAGGCAGCGGTGGTAGCAGGTGCTGTCGAACACCGCTGTTGAGATGGCGAGGAGCGAGTAGAACCAGCCCCGAGTTTGGTCGACAGCTTCGCAGATGTAGTCCACCGGGAATGAGCCGTCAAACCGGTCTTTGTTCTCAAACGGGTAGTGCCACTGGGCGAACGAGGCGCAGCCAGAATCGAACCAGCAGTCCATGACGTAGGGCTCGCGCACCATCTCGCCCGAGCAGTCGCTCGAGGGGCAGTGCAGCTTGACGTCGTCTACGTAAGGCCGGTGCAACTCGGGAGGCACAGGCGAGCCATCGGTCTTCATCGAGATCATCTCCTCGATGCTGCCTATGCAGTGCTCGTGACCGCAGTCTGGGCAGATCCACACGGGGATGGGGGTGCCCCAGTAGCGCTCACGGCTGATTGCCCAGTCCTTGATGTTAGAGAGCCACTCTCCCATGCGCTTGGTACCAGTCCACTCGGGGGCCCACTCGACCTCGGAGTTGTACTGCATTATCTCATCACGCACCGCGGTCATGCGGACGAACCAGCTGTCCATCGCGTAGTACAGCAGGGGGTGGTCGGTGCGCCAGCAGTGAGGGTAGTCGTGGGTGTAGGTGTGCTCGCGGTAGAGCAGACCCTGGTCGGTGAGGTGGTCGATGATATCGGAGTCGCAGTCCTTGACGTAGCGACCGTCGAGCAGGTGATGAGTCCCGGCGACGAAGGCGCCGTCCATGCCCACGGTGTGCTGAGCCGGGAAGCCGACCTCCATTCCGAGGTTGTAGTCCTCCTCGCCGTACATCACTGCGGTATGGACAACGCCCGTCCCGTCAGTGGTGGTCACGAAGTCGGCTGCGACGACTGTCCAGGCGCTCTCGGAGTCGCCTCTATCGATTGCGTCGGGGAACAGCGGGTGGTAGGCCCTGCCAATGAGTTGCGAGCCAGGGAACTCGTCGACGACCTCGATCTGGTGGCGCAGGACGTCTGCGAGCAGGTCCTTGGCAAGAATCAACTCTTCTCCGACCTCTGCGCCACCGCGCCCGTCCCACGAGCCCGCAGGTGGCTCAGTGATGCGGACGCGGCAGTAGGTGACATCGGGGCCGACGGCGAGCCCCACATTGCCCGGCAGGGTCCACGGCGTGGTCGTCCAAGCGAGAACGGAAGCATCATCGTCGACGAGTCCGAACTTGATGTAGACAGCAGGCTCCGAGACCTCCTTGTAGCCAAGCGATACCTCGTGAGTCGAGTAGCTGGTGCCGGTCTGGGGGCAGTATGGCAGGACCTTGTGACCGCGGAACAGCAGGCCCTTGTCGAACATCCGCTTGAGTGACCACCATGCGGATTCGATGTACTCGTCGTGCAGGGTGACGTAGGGGTCGTCCATGTCTACCCAGAAGCCCATGCGCTCAGTCATCTCGCGCCACGCCTCCTCGTAGGTCCATACGCTCTCCTTGCATTGCTCATTGAACGCCTCCATGCCGTAGGCCTCGATGGCCTCGTTGGACATCAGATCGAGTTTCTTCTGCACTTCTATCTCGACGGGCAGGCCGTGAGTGTCCCAACCCCCCTTGCGCTCGACGACGTGCCCCTCCATGGTCTTCCATCGGCATACCATGTCCTTGAACAGCCTCGAGATGACGTGGTGGATGCCAGGTCGGCCGTTGGCCGTGGGCGGCCCCTCGAGGAAGGTGAAGGGGCTGGCGCCGTCTCGGCGCGCCTCGATAGTCGCCTCAAAAGTCCCCTCTTCGCTCCAGGTTTCCATCAAGGCACTCTCTAGGGCGACCGGGTCGAGGTCGCCGGCAGGTTTGGGTACGCCCATCGGCCCGGCGACCTGCGGCGCTGTATTGAAGATGCCCCGGTCGCCCATAGGGCGAATTCGTCATTTAGCAGACTTATTAGTGACCGCCGGGACGCCTTGAACGTGTCTGAGACATCCACTATCGCAGTCGGTGGGATGACCTGCACGGGCTGCTCTGGCCGCGTGAGAGACTCCTTGGAGGCTCTGGATGGAGTTCTGAGCGCTGAGGTATCTCACGAGACCGGGCAGGCCGTGGTTTCGCACTCGGGGACGGGGCACGAAGCAATGCTCGCGGCTATTATCAGTGCGGGCTACACCGCCGACGGTGCCAGTGCCGACTTCAACTGGGGAGACGGAGAAGTCTGGAGGAAGTCCGCGAACAACACGAAGTGGTGCCTAATCGGTTGCAGCATTGGCGATTTCGGAACCATAGCAGCTTTCCAGTTTGTATTCACTGACTCGGGATGGAGCCCGATGATGATTATGGCGCTGGCCATGTTCAATGGAATCATGACCTCAATCGCCCTTGAGACCGTCATCCTATCGGCTCAGATGGCACTGAATGAGGCATTCCGTGTGGCAATCGGAATGTCATTGATTTCCATGCTCTCGATGGAAGCGGCGATGAATATCGTCGACCTTGTATTGACTGGGGGGGCCCAACTGACCTGGTGGGTCCTTGTCCCGATGCTTGTCGCAGGCTTCCTGACACCTTGGCCCTACAACTACTGGCGGCTGAAGAAGTACGATGCAGCGTGCCACTGAATCGGAGGAAGGGCAATGGAAGATTGGCATGAATTGGGTAATGAGATTGCTGATTGGCTAAAGGAATATGCCGACAGTAACCAAATCACCGCCTTGGTAGTAGGGGTTTCGGGAGGTATCGACTCTGCTGTAACCTCTACCTTGTGTGCCAAAACAGGATTGAAAACCATCGTTCTGAACATGCCCATTCATCAAGAAACCTCACAATACGACCTCTCCAATATGCACATTGGATGGCTGAAATCAAATTGGGAAAATGTGGATAGCCATACGATAGATCTGACCCGCACTTACGACCTGTATGCCGATGAGTTGCAAAATCACAATCTATCTGATTTGGCTTCGGCTAATACTAGGGCCAGACTAAGGATGACCACTCTGTATGCCATAGCGGGATCCAACAACGGAATTGTAGTGGGAACCGGGAATAAAGTCGAGGACTTTGGAGTGGGATTCTTCACCAAGTATGGAGATGGAGGTGTTGACATTTCCCCCATCGCCGATCTGTATAAGTCAGAAGTATACGCACTCGCAGAGGTAATGGGAATCGTCCAGGAGATTCAAGACGTCGCGCCTACGGATGGGCTTTGGAATGATGGTAGGACCGATGAAGACCAAATGGGTGCAACTTACGAAGAATTAGAGTGGGCTATGCGAGAAATAGAAAATTCGTCCAGTGAGCCATTGACGGCTAGGCAAGGAGAGGTATTGGAGATATATTGGAGACTACACAATGCCAATTCTCACAAAATGAACTCCATTCCTATCTTCAAGAGATAAGTAAAATCTGAAAATTCATTCACCCGAATCAATGGTGATGTGCCCTCTCTTCGGGTTCGAGCAGAACCGCGCCGAGAAGCATAGTCAGAGTTGCGAACCCGGCTAGACTCGCAACGATATACGCTTCTTCGTAAAGTGCTGCTGCCAATTCTGCTATGTGCAAGACTCCGTGAAGTCCAAGCGACATCTGCACTATTCTTGTTATCCATGGTTTTACCATATCGAATGCGTAATGGTAATCAGATTTGAAAAGTGCGTATTGGAAATTTCGATTGCGTCGTATTGAAGGGGACCCCCATACGCGAGAAAGGCGTGGACATTCCAGATGACCTGAGCTCGATGCTCGCGGGCGAGCATGGCCCGACCAAGCAGAAGGCGGCCAGACTGGTCGTCGATCTGGCTTCCACAGCCGGGGCAGTCGAGTTCGTCCGAGTTGAGCACGCCCACGTCTCTGGAGTCAGCGTGATTACCGGTGGTCACGGCCTCAGGCGCTTTCTCTCCGATCTAGCAGGTGATCCGGAGGGCAAGGTGGCGATTCCGACCACCTTGAACTCCGCGGGGTGCGACCACGAGAGGATGGATGAGATGGGAATCGACCACCCCGACTTCCTAGAGCAGCAGTTCGAGATAGTCCATGCCTACTCCGATCTCGGCATTGACGCCATCCTATCTTGCACGCCATACGATCGCGGCATCGACGCCGGCGAAGGCATCGGTTCGTGGGCGGAGTCAAACGCGGTCTGCTTCTCCAACTCATACACCTCGCTCGTCACCAACCGTGAGTCCGGCCTCTCAGCTCTCGCAACCGCTTTGACAGGATGGGCGCCCAAGTGGGGGCTCCACCTCGCAGAGAATCGCATTCCAAACATCTTCGTCAACGTTGAGTGCGCGATGTCGGACCCGACCGACTGGAGCGTTTTAGGTGACTGGATAGGCAAACAAATCCTCCCTGATTGGAATCTCCCTTGGGGTCCGATGCCGCGCATAACCGGTCTGCCCGATTGGGCCAGTTTCGAGATGCGAAAAGCACTCACAGCGGCTGCAGCCAACTATGGCTGCCCCCTGCTCTGGGCAGACGGCCACACTGCTGATGCACCCTCCGTGGAGAAATATCAGGGCGAGTTGACTTTCACTGAAGACGACCTCGCAGAGCGCTACCGCGAACTCGCACCGAGGGGGCAAGTCGATCTGGTGGTCATAGGATGCCCGCAGGCCAGTGTCGGCGAGGCTCGCACAGCAGCAGCAGCAGTCAGGGCGAGGATGGAACTGGACGAGGCCATACCGAACCAACGACTCTGGGTCTTCATGAGCGGTCACAACCACGACCTAATCTCTGCTGATGGCACCCTCGACGTGCTCGAGGAGGCAGGGGCACTCGTACTCCGAGACACCTGCCCCGAGGTGACGCCGTACAACCGCTTGCGTTACAATCACCTGCTGACTAATTCTCTGAAGGCCGAGCACTACTTGACCAGCGGACTCAATCGGATGCCGACCAGCGTCGCTCCCATCGAGCAGTGCGTCGCTCACGCCTTCGACCCTGCCCTCGTTACCGGCGAGCGCCCGGTACTGGGTTCTGGGGTTGCCAAGCCAATGCCATCCGCTAAAACGCAGCGCCGTGGTGAATACAAGTCCAGCGGGAGCGGGATACCCAGCCAGAGTGAGTGGGCAGTCTCAGGAAAGGCGCTGGTGACCGACGTTCCGATCACCTACCTCGGTTACGTCAACTGCGACACCGGATTAATCGAGGAGCCCGGCCATCCCTTAGACGGGCATTCCATCGATGACACCGTACTGATTTACCCGAAGGGCTCGGGTTCTACTGTAGCCCCTTTCGTGCTGATGGGACTGGTCTACACCGGCAAGGGGCCGATTGCAATTGTCAACCGCGATGTCTGCCCACTGACCTTGCCAGCAGCTTCCCTTCTGGAAGTTCCCTACGCCCACGGTTTCGACTCCGACCCCACGATGGAGGTCAACACCGGAGACGATGTGGAGATCTCGCTTAGCGGTGGCGTGACGACTCTGAGGGTCGTCAGTAGGGCAGGAGAGGATTGATGACTCCCGGTGCTTCGCACCGGTTCCGTGTCTAAGCGAAGCGACCCCGAGCCGTGCCGAGAGCAGGACCTCGGTCTGTTTGAGGTAATCACCCGCGACGGCGCTGCGAGGATAGGGCGACTGCACACCGCACACGGCCCGCTGAACACGCCCACCCTGCTTCCTGTCGTCAACCCGAATCTCCGGACTATCGAGCCGCGTGAGATGTGGGAGAGGTACGGCGTCGACGCTCTAATCACCAACTCGTACGTCATCTGGAAGCACGACGATTTGAGGGAGAGGGCGCTGGCTGAGGGCATACACTCGATGCTTGACTTCCCTGGTGTGGTAGTCACCGATTCGGGTACCTTCCAGTCATACGTCTACGGGGATGTTGAGGTCGGAGTCGCGGAGATAGTTGAGTTCCAGCGTGACATCGGCGTCGACATCGGAACCATGCTCGATGTCTTCGGCCGCCCTGACATGAGCCGCGAGGAGCTTGAGTCATGCGTCGAGGAAACTGCTCGGAGGGCCGAGCAGTCACTCGAATCCGCAGGAGATACATTGCTTCTGAACGGACCGGTCCAAGGAGGCCTGCATGAAGATCTGAGGGCTAGTGCCGGCAACCTGATGGGCTCAGTCGAGGGGGAGTTCAGGGGCTTCTCCATCCACCCTGTCGGAGGCATCGTTCCCCTGATGGAGAAGCAGTGCTACCGGGAGCTGTTCGAGATCCTGCTCGCCGTCAGATCGACGACTCCTCCGGACCGTCCGGTGCACCTGTTCGGCTGCGGCCATCCGATGCTGTTCCCGATGGCCATCGCCCTAGGTGCCGACCTATTCGACAGTGCGGCCTACGCGATCTTCGCCCGCGACGACCGCATCCTGACTCCTCATGGCACTGTAAAGCTGGAGGGACTCACCGAGTGGCCGACCCACTCCGCAGCGCTGTTCGGCCACACCCCTGAGGAGGTGCGTGACATGGATTCTGAGGTGCGCTCGGTCCTGCTCGCTCACCACAACCTCGAGGCCACTCAGGCTGAGCTGGCACGTTGCCGCGAGGCGATTCGTGATGGCTCGATATGGCAACTCGCCGAACGTCGCAGCCACGCGAATCCCCATCTGAGGGACGCCTTCGCGTGGGTGCTGGAGCAACTAGAGGACATCCCGGACGGTCCCGTCGGAACCTCGGCCCTCGATCTTTTGGCGTCCACCGACCCTGTGAGGAGCGGAGGCGAGAATCTCAGCGACGACGTCGGAGCAAGACCGCACATCCTGCACTTGCACGCTCTCCTCTCCATGAGATGGAGGTCCCCTGGGTCTTGGTGGGATGGCCCCGACTCGGATCCCGAGAGGGTTGTACTGATTGAGGGCGCAACCCCGCCGTGGCGCGATTCCGCTCTTGGTGCGGTGGTCTCGGCGCTGCTTGAGGAGCCTAGGAGTATCATCATGCTCTCGACCCCCCTCGGCCCCATCCCTTTCACCTTGGAGGATGTATCCCCTTGGTGTCACCTCGAATGCCCCGACGATGTCTGGGTGGATTCGTACGAGGACGAGGAAATTGCCGAGAGTCTCGCTGAGCTCGGCCTCGCCGAGTTACCCCTAGTTCGTGCCGAGTGCTGCGCCATGCCCGAAGGAGAGCGAGTTGGCGAGGTGAGGGATTGGCTAGACCGCTGCTCCGTGGTCGACAAACTCGCCGTCCTGTGCGGTGTCTCACCGAGTGACAGCTGCAGCCTAACCGAGGGTATGACAGCTAGACGATCCCGTACCGACCGGATGGTCAACGTATTGCAAGGGGGCGAGCACATCCTCTCACCGCGTCTGTCCAACGGCGGCATCAGCCTCGCCCTCGACGGAGCCCGTCGCCTCAACGCGCTCAATCCCACTCCTCCTTGCCGCTTCGGCGAACCTGCCGACGTTGGCTCTGAACACCCCGGGATGCCACGGGTATGGCTGCTCGATGACGCCATTCCATTCGTCGGTAAGGGTCGCAACGTGATGCAGGGCTACGTGCTCGGTGCTGACCCCCACCTGACTCCCGGTCAGCCCTGTCTGGTAGTTGACGGAAACGGCGGGCTGGTCGCTCACGGCACTGCTGTGACCACTGCACGAGAGATGACTCATCTCAAGAAGGGAGTCGCAGTCAGGGTGCGCGACGGGGCGCTGAGGGACGATTAGACGTGCCCCCCAGTCCCGTCGGGGATTAATTCAAGTGGCGTACGGCTGAGCGAAACTCGACTCCGTTAGGAGTCGAGGGTCGAGCATGGACGGTGAGGACGGCGTCACTCCGGTCATCACCGCCCGGAACCTGCGCAAGATGTACGGCCCCCACCTAGCTCTCGATGACGTCAATCTTGACATCCCTCCAGGAGCAGTGGGAATCCTCGGCCCGAACGGGGCCGGAAAGTCGACCCTGTTCAAGTGCCTGCTTGGGCTCATCACTACCACTTCAGGCGAGGGCACCGTCCTCGGTTACGACATAAGGACGGAAGGAGACAAGATCCGCTCCCGCATCGGCTACATGCCAGAGTACGACGCCCTCGACCCCGGCCTCTCTGCGATTGATCAGGTCAGGTACGCCGGCGAGTTGCTGGGAATGAATCCGGCACACGCGACTCGCAGGGCCCACGAGGTGCTCCAGTACGTCGGTCTGAAGGATCAGCGATACAGAAAAATCGAGACATACAGCACCGGGATGAAGCAGGCCGCCAAACTGGCCTGCGCCCTGGTTCACGATCCGGATGTGCTGATTTGCGATGAGCCCACGAATGGGCTCGACCAGAGGGCCCGTGAATTCATGCTGCAGACCCTCCGTCGCACCGTCTCTGAGGGCAACCGCTCCGTCCTGATGAGCAGCCACGTGATGGACGACGTGCAGGAGGTCTGCGACAGGATCGTGATGATCCACAAGGGCAGGATCGTGGTGCAGCGCCGTATCGAGGACCTCGCCAGGCAGATTGAGCGCGAGATCGAGATCTCGGTGTGGGGCGGCGCTAGCAGGATGCAGCAGGAGCTAGAGTCGAGGGGCTTTGAGGTACGTCGCCTCGGGAGGGTGCTTCGAGTGGACAGAGCCAATGACAGCACCACGAGGGAGATCCTCAAGGCTGCTGTCGCTGCTGATGTGCAAGTCAGGCAGATGCAGGAGTACGAACCGGATCTGGAGGACATCTTCCTGCTCATCATGGAAAGGCTCGGTACTGAGGTCAAGGGCACCTCGGATCTGATGACAGCAGAGCACACAGGAGGTGACCACGATTAGTGACGATGGCATAGACATTGGAGGCGGCAAGACTCGGATGGAGGTCGCCTACGGCGCTGGTGACGGCGACGATGAGGCCAAGGCCGTTGTCGCTAGTAAGGAGGCCGAACTGGGCACTATCTTCGAGCAGTCCTACCGGCCTTGGGACGGCGAGCTTGGCCCTAGGTGGGTGAGGAATTATGCAATATTCAGGCACCACGTCTACGGCTTATTCCGTGGCACTGGGCACCGGCACTACCACCCGATGGTCAGGCTGACCATCTTCATCATACTGCTGTTCTCCCTACTGCCCGTGCTGATGCTGTTCCTCGCCTCGCTCTCCAGTGACGGCTTCATGGCCGACACCTTCTCGAGGATGTGGGGAATCAATCGCCACAACCTGTGGGGGCAGGTCCTCGGCTACTTCCCCCGTAACCTGTGTTGCTGGCCTCTGCTGACCGCTCTGGTAGTAGGAGGAATGATCTCAGATGACCGCAGGAACGGCACCAGCGCCATCTACTTCTCACGTCCCGTCACAAGGCTCGACTACACTGCGATGAAATATCTCAGCGTCGCTGTGGTGTTGGGCTTCGTCATCGTGTTGTCCTACTTCGTCTACTACACTTCTGCAATCGTGTTCAACAGCGAGGGCTGGGCCTATCTCGTCGACACCCTGCCGATGTTCGTCGGCGGGCTGATTGCCGGAATCCTCGTGGTCATCACCTACACCTCGATCGGACTCGCCCTTTCAAGCATCAGCCAGAGTCGGTTCTTCGCTGCAATCGCGTTCCTCAGCGTGATTTACGGCACCAAGCTGCTGGCAATGCTAATCGAGACCCAGTTCGACACCTCGATACTCTACGTCCTCAGTCCTTACGACTGCCTAGCCCACATAGGCCAGTGGCTGCTCGGCATAGATTCCAACTACGACCACCCGTTGGCCTTCTCACTCGTCTCAATCATCGCAATCAACGCGGTCTGCATAGCCCTGCTGACCGCCCGTGTCAGCTCCCTGGAGGTGACTAGGGAATGAGTGACAAGACACCGGCCGTGCTCGTCGACCAGGCCTCTAAGTGGTACGGAGAAGTCATCGGAATCAACGACGTGTCATTGGCCATAGATGGTGGTGTCACCGGTGTGCTTGGCCCTAATGGGGCCGGCAAATCTACTCTGTTCAAGCTCCTGATGGGCCGGCTCAAGCCGAGTCAAGGCAGTGTCAGGCTGTTCGGTGTCGACCCGTGGACCAACACTGCGCCTTACCGACGGGTCGGCTATGTCAGCGAGTCCGAGCGGATGTACGACTGGATGACCGGCTTGGACTTCGTCACCACCCTCGCGAGGCTACACGGGATGACTCGCGAGGAGGCTACGGCGAGAGCCAAGCACGTGCTCAATTTCGTTGGCCTGTCCGATGTTCAGAACAAGGAGGTAGGCAAGTACAGCAAGGGCATGAGGCAGCGTGTGAAAATAGCCCACGCACTGGTCCACGACCCTGATCTCATCATCCTCGACGAACCACTGCACGGCTGCGACCCGATAGCACGGACAAGCATCATGAGTGTAATCAGGGAGCTCGGCTCGCAGGGTAAGACCGTCATCGTCTCGAGCCACATCCTCGAGGAGATCGAGCGTATCACCGAGCAGATTGTCATACTCCACAACGGCAGACTGCTGGCGCTCGGCAACCTGCACGCCATCAGGGGCCTGCTCGACAAGCACCCCCATCGTATCCTGCTGACCTGTGACGACCCGCGACGCCTCGCTTCAGAGTTCATCTCCGAGGACCCGGTCTACGGGGTCCGTTTCCCGGACGAGGGACAGCTTGAGATCCAGACCAACGACCTGTCGGCCGCTCACGCCATTCTGCCTCGCGTCATCGTGGATTCCGAGACCGATGTCTCGGTAATCGAGAACCCCGACGACAACCTAGAGTCGCTGCTCGGGTACCTGATAGGGGGCGATTCGTGATGGACGCCAAGGGAAGAGCGCTCAGCGAGACCGTCTGGACACGTCTGGACCGCAAGGCCGGGGCCATCACCGAACTGACAATCAGACAGCTCAGACATCGCATATCCACCTGGGTCGTCCTCGGCGTCGGCGCCCTCGTCATGGCTCTGCTGCTGGCATTCTATGTCGATGCCATCAGGGACGATTTCGAACCAGTCGACAACGACGGAGATTCCGCTGACTGGGACAACGACGGATATCCACTGGGTCAAGAGAACAAGTACGGCACCAGTGACTGGGATGGACAGGAGTATCCTGGCTCGGGATACTACGTCATGACCGGAGAGATTGACTGGAACGACGATTCGAGATCCCACAGTGGGAATCACACTTGGGACGGACAGGGCTATCTCGATGCCGATTGGGTAGACCTTGACTACACTGGCAGTAGGTGGTCTGGACTCATTGACTGGGGTGAGGCGAACCCCTGCCCAGAGGGCGATGTGTTCGATGACTGGTGGCTCGACTGGGGCGAGGCCTGCACCTACGACGACGGCTCTTACTTCGTTTCGGGCAAGTTCAGGGCATCCGGATTGGTAAGTGTCCCAGACGGTCATTACATGCAGTGGGGTCACATGACGCTAGCGTTCTATGTGGAGCCGGAACCTGCTTCGATGTACATAGACGAAGATGGCATACTATGGGATGGTAAAGACGTCTCTGAAATTGGCACCGAGGTGGATGACGACGGCGACTGCTTGGCGGTGATGAATGACAATAATCGCAATGGCATTCCCTGCGATGTGATTTGGATTCTCGACGCTGATGGGGACGAGATTGTTGAGATCCGCGCGGATTACAATGTCAACGAGGACCCCGAGGAGAGCAAGTATCTCGGAGAGTCATCTCACAGGACATTCATCATCGGCACCGGCAAGATGGCCTTCGTCATGATGCTTGGAATCTTCATACCGCTCTTCCTCGCTCTCGGGCTGGTCAGGGACGAGACCGAGAACGGCACGCTGCACTACCTGCTCTCGAAACCGATACACCGTGCCGAGTTCATCATCTACAGGCTGCTTGGGTACCTGCTGTTAGCGGGTACCTACATCCTCGTACTGGTCCTGCTGATGGCTCTGGTCACCTCGCTGATAGGGCCCGGTGACAGTCTGATCAGGCTCTCGGATTTCCCGGTGTGGCTCGGCATCGGCCTCGCCACCGTCTTAGTGCTCGCCGCCTACGGGGCGCTGTACAACACACTGGGCCTGATAGCGCCCAAGTACGGCGTCTACTTCTGCATAATCCTCGGAATATGGGAGTTCATCATGGGGATGTTCACCATGACAATGCCCTCTGCATCAGTGCCGATGCTGTCGATCTCTCACTGGGCGCTGCAACTGATAGACGCCATTGTCCTAATCGCCTGGCCTGACACCCTTCAGTATACGCAGATTGCCACAGCCTTCGGAATCGACTCCGGACTCCCTTTCTTCTGGCAGCCTCCGGTGCACACTATGGGCACTCAGAGCCCGGTGGCGGCTCTTCTGGTGAGCATCACCGTCCTGCTGCTGATTACCGTCGCGATGATGGGGATAGGCCAGGCCAGCTTCAAGAACCGCGAGATTATGTGAGGCAAAAATATGCGTTCTATGGAGAAGTTCGTGGGAGACCTATCTCTGTTATGGAGACTCGACGTGATGCCGCCTATCCCACGCCTGTCGTGGTGGTGGTACTGGGTGATTATGTTCGTGCCGGACCCGGATAACCCAGGCCGCTCGCGTCAGTTGATGGTCCTGTGGTCGACCAAGGAGACTCCTGCCATCCGGGTCAGTGGGCACTGGTGGAAGCCAGGTTCGAGATTCTCGATAGACGAGGATGGTGGACATGTCATTCCGGGGATGGTTTGCGCGTGGTGGTATGACGGCAAGCGGATGTACGAGCCACTTGTCATCAGGGAGTGTCGGATGGCTCTGGTCAACGACGAGCACCCCCTATGGCCAGCAGACGGCTCGGGCGAGGGCACCGGTGCCATCGTCCCGATTCTCGATGAGGATTTTTCGCTCGGGATGCGACCAGGAAACAAGGGCCTCTGGCTTTGTCTTACGAGCGATGCCGAAGCGCGAGCCGAGGGAGCACCAACGTCGTTCGAGGCTGAACTCACTCCGTGGTGGGGCCCTCCGAGCACCCTGACATACAGCAACAACGTCTACGGTTTCGACATGGGGTACGACATACTGAGACTACAGGGCACCAAACTGAGCCTCAAGGTGGACGGTGAGGAGTTCGAGGGTACCGCCTACTTCCAGAAGGTCTCTGTGCAGGCTCCTTCGTTCCCCTGGTACTGGGGCATGCTGCACTTCGACGACGGCTCCTACATCGACTGGTTCAAACCCCACGCTACCCCTGGGATGACCTCGATGGACGACAGGCCGTGGCGCCGCCGGGATTTCCTCAGGACACCTGCCATAGGGACTGGGATATTCCATGACGCGAACCGGGGCAGGACCGAGAATTTCAAGCGCTGCGAGGTCGAGGTCTCAGAGCCCGACGGCGAGGAGCCTCTGAGGGACGAGCAGGGCAACGCCCTGCCGAAGTTCAGAATCAGAATATGGAACGGCCGCACGCAGATATCCATAGACGTCCGCGCGTGCAGCCGGGCGCGTTGGACCTTCGACCAGCCCACGCGCGCGGGCATGGTGAGTCACCTGACCTACAACGAGTACCCGCTTGAGGTGGAGCGAATCGCCATCCTCGACGAGCAGGGCCTCAGGACGATTGACGACTACGAGTGGATCACTGGCAACGCAGAGCACACCTGGGGTGTCCTGCACTAGAGCAGCATTGGTACGCACACCCTCCGCACCGTTCATAACGGTGGGCCCACCAAGTCTCGACCGAGGCGATGGAATGAGCGATGAGGACTTGGTGACAAGCGCAGCCCAGCATATCACACAGGGCGATTTCATGGGGGCGATGGCGCTTTTCGAGTCGCTTGTAGATGCCAATCCGGACGACCCCGCAGGATACCACGGCTGGGCCGAGGCTGCCCTCTTTGAGATTCAGAATAACGGCAATACCGATGACAGCGGCAACGACCGCATCAACGAAGGGCAGGTCGCCGCATACTTCCGAAAGGCGTCTGGGCTGGCTCCTGACAACTCCGAGTATCTGGCTGCGCATGCCAACGCGCTACTGGCGTTCGATCGCATCCCTATGGCCGTGCGCGAGTTCCAGAAGCTACGAGATCTCGGCGCCTCGTCCGATGAGGTCGATGTCTCCATCGACCTCTACGAAGCCGCTCGCCTGCTGATTGACGCAGTAGACCTCAAGACCGGCTATGACCGCAGCCACCAGTTCGCAAGACAGTACGTCCCTGTCGCCATCGAGTTCGCCCTGCTCGGCCTCGGTTTTCCATCCGCTAACGAGGCGACGGAATACCTCGCCGAGGACTGAGAGGTGACGGGTCTTTGGACAGCGACCGCGTGATGGTCGCGCTCGGCTACCACGGCGACGCCTTCCACGGCTCTCAGGTCCAGCCAGGTATCCGAACCGTCGAGGGCGCGCTCATCCGAGCGCTTGAGCGGCTGGGCTGGTGGAGAGAGGGCTGCCTAGAGATGTCGAGCCGGACCGACGCCGGAGTCAGCGTCAGGATGAACCTGGCCCGAATCGACCTCCCTGCCGAGGTAGCTGGCCCGATTGAGGAGGCAAACCTCCTGAGGGCGATGAACGACAACCTGCCCATTGGCATGGTGGCGTGGAGGGCGAGGGGCATACCCGAGAAGACCCGCATCAGACACTCGACGTCGCGTCACTACCTGTATCGCACCGAGGTCATGCACGACTGGCCACACAAGGTCGACGACGGACTGTTCAGCGAGGCGTGCTCTCTCTTTGAGGGCGACCACGACTTCACCAACATGTGCAGGCTGGATGATGGGAAGGACCCGATGAGGACAATCGACGAGTGCGTACCATGGCTTTCTCCCGAAGGCAGGGTGATCGGGATATCGGTGAGGTCCCGCGCCTTCCTGTGGCACCAGGTGCGCAGAATGGCCAGTGCGGTCTCCGGTGCAGCCTCAGGAAGGAACACGCTGGATGACATCCGAACCGCCCTCGACAGCCCCACCGTCACCGTCGACCTCGGTCGTTCGCCGTCGGACGGACTCGTCCTGTGGTCGATAGAGAACCAGCACTCCGAGGGGATGGTTGATGACTCGCTGCCCGACACCAGTTGGTTCTCCGAGCCACCGAGAGACACCAGGGAGCACACCAGGTGGCTCGCGCTCGCCCGCCTCGAGATGGCTACGTTGCTGGAGCGAGAGTGGCTGAAGCGGCTCAATTGAGCCTGATGACGACCTCGTCGCCATCCTCACAGGGCAACGCCTCACGTAGGAATGAGGGTGAGATTACCTCGGCGGTCTCGGTGTGCCGCGTCAGATCAGGGATGAGGACGGCGCAAGATATCCAATCGTCTCCACCCCTGCTAATCTCGGCCTTGAATGCGGTTGCTCCGCCGAACGATCGACCCGATCGCTCGAAGCCGTGTATCCTAATCGGCACAACTCTCTCAGATTTCTCGCCCTCTTCGAGACCGGCTAGCACTCGTAGTCCCTTGTAGTCTGACAGATTGTCCCCATACAGGGCGATGTTGAGGGTCCCCGGCCAGGCACCAGCCCCTAAGACGCCCTTGAACTGGTTCTGGTAGTGCGGCTGCGCCATGAAGATGTGAGCCCTGCCCAGCCCACTCGACACAACCCCCTTCAGATGCACGGCCCTGTCCCGGGGAGGCCGTTCATAATGTTCCTCATTGTGAATCAGAGAGCAAACTGTTGCCCCTGAACCGCGACCTGCCAGCCTAGGTCGGACAGCTCCTCGCCCTCGGGTCCCGGACCCAGCAGCGGGTTGGAGTGGTTCAGGTGGATGAAGTGAATCTCGGCATCGCCCTCGACGCGCTCTCCCAGTCTTGCTAGGGTCTCGGTCACGGTCGGGTGCGGTATCTCGGACATATCGCGCCCGGGTAGTTCGCTCGAGTCCCAGAACGAGCCATCGAGCAGGGCGATGTCGACCTCGAGGTCCGACAGCCACTGGCGGATCGAGCTCGCACCGTGCCTGCCAAGGGTCTGAGCCCAGTCGTCGTGGTCTGGCAGGAAGAGTATGGAGCGAGACGGCCCCCTGATTACCACGGCGTGGGTGTCGGCATGCTCGTCTCTGTGAGGGACAGGCACGAACTCCATTTCGAAGCCACAGCCCTCGCTTGGATCGAAGCACTCCATCGGTACTACTTCCGTGGCGCTGAATGGCCCCAGTGCCTCTCTCTTGGCTAGCGTCTCAAGAACCGATGGACTAGCGAAAAGAGATAGTCCAGAGCAGCCCATGACCTCGTCGCCAAACTGCCCTAGGCCGTCTATGTGCCCTAGGTGGACATGAGTCAGGCTGACGCTGTCGGGACGTGCAACTCCTTCTGCGCCCAGCGTCGTTGCCCACAGCCTCATCTGGTCGGGCAGTGATCGACTCGCTTCGATGAGGTGCAGACTGCCGTCGCTGCCGCGGACCCCGCACGCCACAGGGTGCCGGCGGAGTGAAGGCTCGATGTGCGCTGCCATGCACCGCTCGCACGAGCAGCCCGCATGCGGCACGCCTCCGTCCTGGGCGATTCCGAGGAGGATTAGAGCCACTTCCATCGATTAGCGGTAGCGGCATCGGAGATGAAGCACTCGGATGCCGAAAACGGGTGGGCTGTTCCGATGGAGCCATGAACCTCACCGGTATTTGCGGGGTATGGCGGCCGACCTGTCGTGGATGCGCGAGCGCTACGAGCAACTACGCTCCCAAGGCCTCGACTGGGACCCGCCCGCCTTGCAATCAGCCAGCGAGCCGCGCTGCATGGTCAACGGCAGAGAGATGATTATGCTCTCAGCCAACAACTACCTCAATCTGGCGACCCACCCCAAGGTCGTCGAGGCAGCCGTGGAAGCCACCCGCAAGTACGGGGCCGGCTCGGGCTCGGTGCGCGCGATAGCCGGCACCCTCGACCTCCACCTCGAGGCCGAGCGCGTCTGCGCCCGCTTCAAGGAGGTCGAGGCGGCATTAATCTACTCAGCCGGCTACACCGCCAACGTCGGACTCATCCCCACTCTCGTCCGCGGCTCCGAGGACGTCATCATCTCAGACGAGCTGAATCATGGCTCCATCATAGACGGAGTCAGACTGACCAAGGCGTCCAGAGCCGTCTACCAGCATAACGACATGGCCGCCCTTGAGCAGGTCTTGAAGGAGCACTCGGGCAGCGAGAGGAAGTTGATTATCACCGACGGCGTGTTCAGCATGGACGGCGACATCGCACCACTGGACGAGATAACCGAGCTTGCCGAGCAGCACGACGCCATGGTGTTCGTGGACGACTGCCACGGCGAAGGGGTCCTCGGCGAAGGCCGCGGGATAGTCGCGCACTTCGGACTGCAGGGACGAGTCACCTTCGAGATCGGTTCTTACTCCAAGGCACTGGGCGTTCAAGGCGGCATCGTCGCAGGCTCCGAGGACGTCCGTAGGCACGCACTCAATCACAGCCGCTCGTGGTTGCTTTCGGGTAGCCAGCCACCAGGGGTGGCTGCTGCCCAGAAGGCGGCCATAGAGGTCTTGATGTCCGAGCCGCAGCATGTCCGCAGGCTATGGGACAACACCGACTACTTCCGAGGGGAACTCAATTCCTTGGGCTTCGATACAGGTGCCAGTGAGACACCCATTATCCCGGTGATGTGCGGGGAGAGTCGATTGGCGCAGGACCTGTCTGCTGCATTGAGGAAGGAGGGAGTCATGGCGGGGGCCATCGTGTTCCCGATGGTGGCCCGTGACAAGGCACGAGTGAGGACGCAGATGTCTGCCGGACTGACCCGTGACGACCTGCAGGAAGTCATCGGAAAGTTCGAGTCCTGCGGGCGTGAGTTGGGGTTGATATGAGGCGATACGATGAGTGAGCTCGGCCGATGGCCAATCAGTTGTGAGATTCCTGTCCAATGGGGAGATTTGGATGCCCTCAACCACGTCAACCACACCGTGTTCATCAGGTGGATGGAGAACGCTCGCATGCACTACTTCATCGCCTGCGGCTTCACAGATTTGTTTGATTCCGAGGGAATCGGCCCCATCCTCGCCGGTATCAAGGTGGATTACAGTGCTCCCGTCGGCTTCCCTGATACCGTCACCGTCCACACCACCATCACCCGCATCGGCAACTCATCGTTCGAGATGGGCTATAGGATTACCAGTGCTGCTAGGGAAGGCGAGACTGTCGCTACCGGAACCGTATCGGGAGTCGTCTTCGACTACAACGCCGGCCACAGCACGCCGATGCCGGATTCTCTGAGAGCGGCCGCCCTCGAACTAGAAGCCACTGGGGCCGACTAGAAGGAAGACTCGACGACTTCCTCAAGTTCACCGTCGTCGGTTTCCGGAGACTCGTCCGCTGGCCTCTCGTCAATCGTCCTGCGCATCCCCTCGAACGGTGCGAGGCCCCGATCGAGCCTGTCGAGTATCCTCCACCTAGGAGCGTAGGAGAGGTGGATGTAGAAGGGGCCGGGGAAGACGAAGCAGAACCAGCCTGCCCAAGTCGCATACTCAGGGACCTCATTCATCATCGAGACGGAGAGCACCGCTAGGCCAATGAATGGGAACGGAAACAGGTATCTGCGTCGGTTCTCAAGACGAATCGGAGGACGTTTGACTACCGAAGCCAGCATGGATGAGAAGCCACCGAGGAAGGCTGTCAGGGTGATGAGAATCAGCGTCTGCAGGCCCCAATCCCTGAGAGCCGCTTCCAGTGCCTGTCCCTCGCTATTTCCTATGTAGCCGTATGGCAGCAGCAGAGTCAGGCCAATCAAAAGTCCGTAGAACCCGCCGACGAAGACCGGATGCGAAACCGTCAGAGGATGACGAAGGAACATCTGACTGAGCGAGCCGCCCTCAAGCATGTATCTATGCTCGGAATCCAACTCATCGAGCCTGTCACGCCAACCTGACACGACCCTGCCCGCAGACGCCCTCGCTATCACCGTTACGGGTGGTTTTCGGTGCTTCTAACTGCGCTAATGCCGATTCCACCGCACTCTTGCAAGTCCGCGGGGCTTTTCTGATTCCAAGGTCGGAGGAGTTATCATGTGACCCTCCGTACGTTGGTTGCTGGGGATATCATGGGTGACGATGAGCCAATGCTCACAATCACCGAAGCCAATCTTGCCTCAGGCCTC
>ERZ651768.843-NODE-843-length-22685-cov-9.070108_pt1 | contig 22685 bp, 18 predicted proteins | sample MGYA00514754_ERZ651768 | MGnify/ENA metagenome assembly ERZ651768
TAACCAAACTGAAAAACTTTGTCAAATATAGTGTATTTATTTTAGCTATAATGACGCGGGTTAAATATCATAATATGTCTACCGGTATTAATATAATTACGAATTACGCCTCAATCGTGGCTAAAACTTTCTATAACGGATGTCAATTTCTGCGATACCAATATCAAAGGTACGGATATCGGGTTGTGGGTTGATGAGCTAGAACCGATTTTTGGTCAATTGGTTAGGTGAGAGTTTTGCTCCTAGATTCCGGTAGCTGTTGAGGAGGAGTAAGACATATCGCGGAGAAGCCGCAAGCACAGACAGGCTTTCAATGCAAAAGTGGCCGCGGAGATGGTGAAGGATGAGGGCACAGTATCCCAGCAGGCCACAAGTACAAAGGTCATCTCGTGCAGGCCCAAGCGTGAAATAAGTCGATGGAGAGGCAGGGGTGTCGTTTTGAGCAGATGGTTTCTCTTGGTCTAGCTCCTGTGGACGCGTTAATATCTACCCGATGCAAGAACCTTTCATAGAACCAACGCCAACGATTCTAATGGAAGTACCGAAACGGGGATTGCTATCAACACGTGTAATAAAGAGAAAAGCGTTTTGTTGCATGACGTCATGAATTTTACGTGCAATAAATTGTTAACAAGGGAACGAAATGAGATTACTTCGCCAGAGTAATAGTATCTACCGCGGCTGGTGGCTAGCTGGGCTAGGCGCGGTTGTCATGGCGCTGGGGACTGTCCCCTTATTTCAAGGCATGCCTGTCTGGAATCCAGTACTGAGGAATGCATTCGGCTGGACCGCAGGACAGATGTCCTGGGCATTCGCTGTAACTCGGATCGAAGGAGGTCTTCTTGGGCCGTTAGAAGGACTACTTATAGAACGTTTAGGTCCTCGTCGGATGGTCGCAATCGGCCTGCCGATTCTGGGTGCCGGTTTCATATTCCTGAGCCAAACATCCGAACTTTGGCACCTCTACGCATCTTTCGGGATAATGAGCTTTGGAGCAGCCTTAGGCGGCTGGCTACCTATGATGACCGTTATGAACCACTGGTTCGTCCGCAAGAAGACGAGGGCTATGGCGGTTGTCATGGAAGGTTTTGCTGTCGGAGGAATCGGTATACCTTTCCTCTTAGCTTGGTGTATAGGAGGAGCTGATCCAAATATCTCCGAGAGATTCGGTTGGAGCACAACCGCTCTTGGCGTGGGCGTCACGATAATAGTATTTGCCTTACCCCTTGCTTGGTTGGTACGAAATAGGCCAGAAGAAGTCGGGTTACGTCCGGATGGAGATAAAGATGACGGATCTGAAGATCTGACTGGTTCAAACCCTCCCGAGACTCCAAAAATAGAGCCGGTCGGTTATTCCTGGCAGCTAGCCATAAGGACTCGCACATTCTGGTTGATCAGCTTGGGCCATGCATGCTCATCTATCGTCATAGTCACCATCATGGTGCATCTAGGATTACTTCTAGACGACAGGGGCTACTCTTTGCCCACGATCAGCGCCATCGTCGGTACGTATACTGGTGTTAACGCGATATTCATCTTAATCGGCGGTTATCTGGGCGACCGTGTGCCGATACGGTACGCAGCATTCGGGTTCTCGGCTATACAGTCGATTGCAGTAGTAATATTGATCTTTAACGACGGTATCGGGATGGCGTATCTGTTCGCGGTTATCTTAGGGATCGGATTCGGGGGCCGAACCCCTGTTACGACATCTATCAGAGGTGTCTATTTCGGTCGTAAGGCGTTCGCCGCTATAACCGGTATGTCTATGGTGCCTATGAATGTCATGTTATTTGCAGCGCCGCTTTTCGCCGGTTATATGCGAGACAGCACAGGTTCATACACCATCCCATTCTTAACCATTGCCATCGTTTGCATGCTCGGATCTTGTTTATTCTTGCTTTTAGGGAATCCGCCCACGTTTCTTGAACCAGACCGGTCTTCCCAACACTAAGACCTTCACGCTCCGGCTGCCAATACCCATACCCTCCAAGTACCCCACCCCTACCGCTTCCCGATGTACCCCCTTCGATTAGTGCTCTACGATGCGGTGGCCATCTTGCCAACTTCTTCATAGCTATCAAATAGCAAAGGCCCCGGTGATAAGCCGGGGCCTTTTTATGCCTAGAGACCATTGGTGCTTACGGTGATGTCGGCAAAATGTCGGCAACCTGTGAGTTTGAACCTTGCCTATCTGGGAGTGTAGGAACAAATCTGCAAAGAATTCAGTAGGTGGTGCCGAGGGACAGACTCGAACTGTCGACACCGGCATTTTCAGTGCCGTGCTCTACCACCTGAGCTACCTCGGCAGTAGTGACTATTATCAAATCTGCGCCTATGTGCTGTCAAGACGATAATTTGATTCCGCGTTTCCGGGTCCACAGCTAGCCAGTCTGTTTTACAGGTCTGGCTCAAAAATTCAAGTGTCAGCCACGCCTGAAACCATCTCGAAAAGGAGCAGCGGGCTCGATTGATAATCAACCTGCTGAAAGCGTATAATACAGTCGCAACCGAGGCTAATTTTCAAAGAAATTCGCAGGTTGCCACCGAATGAAAAAGCAGATACTCGGAGGGCGCCAAAGATGGTCGAGGTACTAACAGGGACATTTACGGTCAAGGCCGGTCACGCTCAGATGCTCAAGGGCGGAGTCATCATGGATGTGGTGAACGCCGAGCAGGCCAAGATAGCCGAAGAGTCCGGCGCAGTAGCCGTTATGGCCCTAGAACGCGTGCCTGCAGACATCCGCGCAGACGGCGGCGTGGCCCGCATGACCGACCCGCAGATCATCTGCGACATCATGGATGTGGTAAGCATCCCCGTCATGGCCAAGGTGCGCATCGGCCACTTCGTGGAGGCCCAGATACTACAGTCCTTGGGCGTCGATTATATCGATGAGTCCGAGGTCCTGACCCCCGCCGATGAGCTGCACCACATCTGGAAGCAAGACTACGAAGTACCCTTCGTATGCGGTTGCCGGAATCTGGGCGAGGCGCTGCGCCGCATCTCCGAAGGCGCCGCCATGATCCGCACCAAGGGCGAGGCAGGCACCGGCGACGTAGTAGAGGCCGTTCGCCACATGCGCGCTGTCCAAGACGCCATCCGGAAGCTCCAGACCATGCCCGAAGACGAACTGGTTGTCGAAGCCAGGGACATGCAGGTAAGCCTGGAATTATTGATCAAGACCAAGGAAATGGGCCGCATGCCCGTGGTAAACTTCGCCGCCGGAGGCGTGGCCACCCCAGCCGATGCCGCGCTGATGATGCAACTGGGCGCCGACGGCGTGTTCGTGGGCTCCGGCGTATTCAAGTCGGGCGACCCGGCCAGCCGGGCTTACTCCATCGTTCAGGCTGTGACCCACTACAACGACCCCAAGATATTGGCCGACGTTTCCAAGGGCTTGGGCGAGGCCATGGTCGGCATCAGCGCCAAGTCACTCCCCGAAGAGGAGCTGTTGGCCGCACGCAGCAAGTAAGGGCCCTCACCGCTTGTGGAAAACTGGCACCGGTCCCTTTCGGAGACCGGACCAGATTAAGACTCTAAAAAGAGATATCAGCAGGCTGAGTTGGAAATAGGCGTTTTAGCAATACAAGGCGATTTCGCCGAACATATAGCCGTCCTCGGCAAGCTGGGTGTGACCGCCCGGGATGTTAGGCTGCCGGAACACCTGGATTCGCTGGACGGGCTGATTATCCCAGGGGGAGAGAGCACCACGCTCAGCCGCCTGATGACCATCTACAACCTAAGAGAACCAATTGAAGAGATGGCTGCCCAAGGCCGTGCGATCTGGGGCACCTGCGCTGGGATGATCATGCTCTCTCGTGAAATCACCGAGAAGGACCCCATTCCTTTGGGCGTCATGGATATTGGAGTGCAGCGCAACGCCTTCGGACGCCAGGTGGACAGCTTCGAGCAATTCTTAGATATCAGCTCCCTAGGCCCGGACCCCTTCCGCGCCATCTTCATCCGCGCGCCGGTGATCATCCGGGTCGGACAAGGTGTCGAAGTGCTTTCCGCGTTGGAGGCAGACCGGCCGGTGGCGGTGCGGCAGGGGAAGTTGATTGCCACGTCGTTCCACCCTGAACTGACCAATGACTACCGGTTCCATAGCTATTTCCTTGAACTGGCCGGCGCCAATGGCAATTCGGCCACACCGCAAATAAACTCGACCGGGAACGACACCGGTTGATCGCCCCCTTCCGGATCGGCGATGCCCTGCGGTGCATGCTGGTGGACGCTCCCAGAGGAACCAACCGGGCGGCGCCCACAGAGTCGGTTGTACGCTGCCGCCCTCTGCGCAATTCCACCTTGTGGCGGCAATCTCTGGTCCGCACCTCCAACCGGGTGACGGTTGGCGATTGGAACGGCATGGCTTTAGCGAGTCTGGCATCTGCCCGCGTCCGCACCGGAGTAAGGGCTTGGGAAGTGGACCGCTTGCACCTGAAAGAGCCAGCCGAGGTATTGGAGCTTTTGGAGAAGATTGTCATCGGCGTTTGCTCCCGCGGTGCGGAGAGAGTGTTTCTAAGAGTTGCTTGCGACAGCCCAATCATGGATGTGGCGCGAAGGGTTGGGTTCTTCCCTTACTACGAGGAAATCCACCTGATGGGCAGCGAATCGCTGCCGGAAACGGATAGCAGCGACCGGAACGACACCGGGCGCTTTACTTCGGAAGACCGATCGGACCCGGACCAACAGGGGTTGTTCCAGTTATATTGCGCCGCAACACCACAGCGGATACGGGAAGGTACCGGCGTAACCATCGATCAGTGGTGTGACTCTCAGGAGCCGGCCCGAATACACAGGTCCGAAACGGTCTTGAAGCTGGACGGAAAGATAGTTGGCTGGGGACTGCGGGAGCCATTCGGCAAGACCAACGCCGGACGAATGATTGGGCACCCCAACCACCCGGAGACCACGGCCCATCTGGTCCGATTGTCCGGCCAGATCCAGAACTGGCTGGTCCCAGACTATCAGGAACACATAGTTGAGCTTTTGGGCCGGCAAGGCCTACAAGAATCCGGACGTTATACTATGTTGATCAAGACTGTTGCAGTGCCGGTTAGAAGTCGCGAATTTTCCTATGTGGAGGCGTGATATTGGCAACGGTGCAGGAAGAGATTCAGGAACCGGGCCGTGAACGAGAACAGCGGGAACAGTTAGAGCTGGACCTAGTGCTGAATGTGCTACCACCTGACGTCGCTGGGGTCCTAAGGGACCGTGACGACCTGGACCAATTGCTGGAAGTTGTGCTTGACCTGGGACGATTGCCTGAAGCCCGATTCGTGTCGGGCGACGCCGAGCTGAATGACCAGCCCGTAACCACCGCCGACCTAGAGAACGTGATTGAACGAATCGGCGATTTCGGTGACGACAACCGAGCCGGAATCGAGCGCACCCTTCACCGGATATCAGCCATCCGTAACCGGCGAGGGCAGGTCATCGGAATCACCTGCAGGGTAGGCCGCGCCGTCTTCGGAACCATCAAAATTATTGAAGACCTGGCGTTCTCTGGAAAGAACATCCTGCTTCTAGGACGGCCCGGCGTTGGCAAGACCACCATGCTGCGCGAGATGGCCCGGGTGCTCTCCCAGGAAGCGAAGAAACGGGTAATCATCGTCGACACATCCAATGAGATTGCCGGCGACGGTGACGTGCCCCATCCTGCCATTGGCCGCTCCCGGCGCATGCAGGTGCCGACACCTTCCCAGCAACACGGCGTGATGATTGAGGCCGTGGAGAACCACATGCCCGAGACGATCGTCATCGACGAGATGGGCACGGAGCAGGAGGCCGCCGCCGCACGCACTATCGCGGAGCGGGGCGTTCAACTGATCGCCACGGCCCACGGCAACACCCTGGACAACCTGATCATGAACCCCACTCTTTCGGACTTGGTCGGCGGTATCCAAACCGTGACTCTAGGAGACCAGGAAGCGCGGTACCGGGGCACCCAGAAGAGTGTCCTGGAACGCAAAGCGCCCCCGACATTCGACGTCGTGGTCGAGATTCAAGGCTGGGCCAAATTGGCCGTCCACAACAACGTGTCCCAGGTGGTCGACCAATGGCTCAGGGGATTCCCAATCTCGCCGGAAGTCCGGACCATGGGCGACGATGGCGAAGTAAAACGAAGCCAAGAGCAGGTCAGGGTCAGCGAGGCCCAACCTGGTTCCTGGCAATCGGACTCCCGGCGGGGCCGGGGTGGGCGTGAGAATCAAAGTTCGCAACGCCAGTCTCCTCAAGGACAGATGATGGCCCAGAGCCAGATGGCGGCGTTGGTGGAACCGGAAGCTGCCGTCAAAGCGTCTGAGGTGCGGATATTCCTCTTCGGCGTTGGGCGTGACAAGCTGGAAACCGCGGCCGCCGAATCGGGCACTGCCTTACAGATCGTGAATGAGTTGAGACGGGCCGATCTGGTCCTGACCACCAAGACCCACTACCGCCGGGGCTCCCAGTTAGTGCGCATCGCCGAGTCCAGCGGCACGCCGGTTTGCGTGCTCCGCAAAAACACTATGCCCCAATTGCAGGAGTTTCTAGGCACTGTGATCAAGGAATGGCACGTCGGTGGTGGCAATGGCATGCTGGCTAACCTGGGCAATGACGAGGACGGCCCACCATTCACCGGCCAGAACGGCTCTCCCACTATGGAAAAAGCCATGGACGAAGCTGAAGATGCCGCGAACCGGGTCCTGTCCGGGGAACAGACCATTCACTTGTCGCCGCAGCGATCTTATATCCGGCGGCTGCAGCACCTCTTGGGCCAGCGCTATAACGTAGCCTCCGTCAGCCAAGGCCGGGAGCCGGAACGCGCCGTCCTGTTCTATCGGGTCTAGAGGCAAAACTCCAGGTGGCCTGCTTTATCGTCTTTGAAGGCGGCGACGGCTCGGGCAAGAGCACCCAAGCCCGTTCTCTGTTGCGGCGTATGCGCCGGCGTGGCGTTAAGGTGCTCTGCACCCACGAGCCAGGCGGAACGCCTCTGGGCCAGTATCTTCGCCGACTGCTGAAGTCCGGCGATGCCATGACCCCCATGAGCGAACTCATGCTGTTTGAGGCTGCCCGCGCCCAGTTGGTTGATACTGTGATCAAGCCATTCCTAGACCAAGGAGGGATAGTAATCGCAGACCGGTTCACCAGTTCGACCATGGCCTACCAAGGCTATGGGCGGGGATTGGACCGGGAGTTGATCGAGCGGTTGAATCGTGAAGCCGCCGGAGGCCTGGAACCAGACCTGACAGTGTTGCTGGACCTGCCAGTTGAAACGGCCCTGGCCCGAAAGGGAAAGGGAAACGGAGACAATTTCGACGGTGCTCCAGTGGATTTCCACCGCAAGATACGCCGAGGCTACACCGCTCTGGCCGCTGCGGACCCTGGAGGCTGGCTGGTGCTGGACGGCCAGCGCCCGCCGGAAGACCTCGGCAGGGAGATCTGGGTCAAAGTGCAGTCTATTCTTTAATCCCAACCAATCACAACGCCAAATAAAAAGGCCCCCCTTTCAGGAGGGCCTTTTTATTTACTTCTGTAGAAGTTTAGTCGTCGGCCGGTGTGGGCTCGAGAGCCCCCACTTTGGCGTCGATGACTTCGCGCATTTCCCGTACCCGTTTTAGGTCGGGGTAGATGTTGCCTTCGCCCTTCTTGTCGAAGATCCGCTCACCATTGAAGAATACTTCCATGATGCCTTGGCCGCGGGGGGAGATTGCGATTGCAACGTCTGCGCCATAGTGCCGGAAAAATTCATTCGCCATCCACGTGGCGACAGCGTGGTGCTGTCAACTAACGCAGTAGGTGATCTCTATCTGGAACTTGCCTTCCATTTGGTTCCTCCGAGTAGTCTTAAGTTTAACTAGCCTTAGTTTAGCGCATAACTAGGTAGTGTCAACCTAAACTGGGCACAAACCTTACCCATTCAATGGATTCGGCCGAGACTGGACGGGTCAGGGGCCGTCAGGACATCACGGATCTCGCCGTTCGACAGAGTCTGGCGCGCTACAGACGGGCGATGACCTCTTGGCCAAACCGCCTGATTATATTGTCCGAATCAGAGCTGATGGCCAGGATCAGGAGGTTATCTACGCCTGCGTCTTGGATGATGCGTACCTTTTCCAGGCATTCATCGGGCGTTCCGGCCACGGCGAAGCGGTCGGCAAGAAAGTCGGTTAGGCCCAGTTCATCGCTCAGGGCAGCATTGCGTGTCTCCCCCAGTTGCTCATGTTCTGAGAAGACGTACTCGCCCTGCAGGGCCATTACCGACTCTTGGAGCTCTTCCGGAACGTTCTTGCCCTCCAGGGTGAACCGGAAGGCATGATGGCCCGAAGCCACCAGGGCCATTTTGATCTCATTGATGGCGTCCTCGCGACGGTCGGCGATGTTGCATTTGGCAAAGGCCCAGACCTCGGCGGAGCCTTCGGGCCAACCCGCTGCCCGCTCTCCCCCTCTGATCCTAGCTATGGTGTCGGCTAAGACGTCTTTGGTCAGTCCGGAATGGATGATTACGGCGTCGGCAATCCCTCCGGCTATCGCCAGGGTTTTTGGGCCCTCCGCTGACATTATTATCGGTACCGGTTTCTCCGACCACTGCACATGGATGGACCGGCCCTGGTAATCGTAGGAATCGCCAGAGAGTATCGCCTGCAACGCCTCGATGTACTCTTGGAGTTCCGCCAATCTAGCCGGACGCAGGCCCAGGTTAAGAATCGCGCTGTCACCACTGCCGATGCCGAAGAACGCCCGGCCCCCTGATATCTCATTCAGCGTGGCGATGGCCGAGGCGGCGACCGCAGGGTGCCGGGTAAGCGCGTTGGTGACGGTGGGGCCGATACGGACTCTGCTGGTGTTGTTTGCGACTACGCTCAGACTCAGATACAGCTCCCGCCACAACGACTGGGAGTCTGGAATGCCGATGTAATCGAACCCCTGTTCCTCAGCCAGCCTGGCGCTGACCGCCGTCTCTTCTAGGTCGTGGGGGACGATGGCAACTCCGAATTTCATGCGTTCTCCTTGGTTGGTTCGATCTTGCCGGTAGCTACAATCGTGGGTTGGCGGCCCAAATACCGCGCTTTTTGCAGGTTGGTGATGGTGAAGATGATGATGCAGAGACTCAGCATCGCCTCGGGCACCTCTGAACCCCGAGGGCCGTGGTTGTAATGGTCCATAAACAGCCTGGCAATATTGGCGCTTTCCCATATGTCGCCGGTCCGCCAGACGAGGATCATCATCAGGGCTGGCGCCATGGACAGCGACGGCAAGAACAGCCTCATCCGGTCACTCAGTCCCCGCAGGTTGGCCGTCAACCGCCAGAAACCGGCTACCATACCCAAGGCGCTGCCCCAGAACAGCATTTCGAAGATGATGTTGTTGGCGAAATGCACATTGTGGAGCGTGGTCTCATCCTGGAAATTTATCTGTTCGATAGCCGAAGGCGTTCCCCAGCCGAACAGGCGCTGGCCCCAACTGATCTCCTCCATGGCGCCCAGGAAGAACCCCACGGCCATGACTAAATAGAGATACCGCAGCTTCGTGTGTTTGGTGGCCCGTAACGCCCAAAAGGTGGCTCCGGCCAACCCCGCGGCGACTAGGTACGTAGCCACGGACCACCACTCGCTAAGACCGTCTTCTCCCTCAAGCCAATCGGTGTCCGAGTGGGTACGAAGCGCCCAATGTGCCATCACTGCGAAGATGAACACCGCAATTAAAGTTAAAAAAAATAACGGACCGTAGCGGTCCGGAGGTAGCGAATCGGTCTCTTGCCGGCCGGCGATGGGCCACAGAGCCTTGGTCAACCATACCCTAAAACTTCCGTTGCCCAGCGGTAAGGCGATGGCTGCGACGACGAACCCCGCCCAAGCCCAGGTATCGATCCCGTCTCTGACGGCAGTCGCGGTTTCCGATGAAATTGTATTGGGGCCGGAGTGGGATATCTCAACCATCCACTCCACAAAAGCGAACACGGTTCCGTCAAACACCAAGAGGAGCAAGCCCACAGCCAACCCAAACAGGCCCATGACCGTCCAGAGGGCCGATGCGCGGTAAATAGAGGGAATCTGAAGGTTGGCGGCCATGGTCACGCAGGTTTTTGGTTACTGGTAGATCTTGCGGGGGCCCACGGTTTTGACGTAGCCATCGAAGTTGCGCCTGGTTTCAGGTATGGAATCGCCGCCGAATTTCTCCATGAACGCATCAGCCAAAACCAGGGCGACCATAGCCTCGCCGACCACGCAGGCCGGGGGCGCCTGACAAACGTCCGATCGCTCAAAATGTGCGAGCACTTCTTCCCCGGTGTCCAGGTCAACAGAGGGCAGCGGCGTGACCATGGTTGCGATGGGTTTGATGGCAAATTGGGTGACCAGGGGCATGCCGTTGGTCATACCGCCTTCGGTACCGCCCAACTTGTTGGTTGCCCGTTGCCAGGGATGGTCTGGGTCCGTTACCGGCAGGATCACGTCCTGCACCTGGGAGCCAAGCTGGTCAGCTATCTCCCATCCGGGGCCGATGGAGACGGCTTTGACGGCGTTGATAGACATCAAGGCTTGGGCCACCTGTGCGTCGATCTTCCGGTCCCAACTAACGTGAGAACCCAAGCCGATAGGAACGTTCTCAGCGATGATTTCGCAAGTGCCGCCGATCGTGTCACCGGCCTCTTTAGCGGCGTCAATCGCGGCCGCCATCTTAAGGGCAGCGTCCGGGTCGGCGCAGCGCACCGGGGATTCCTCAACGGCAGCCCAGTCAATGTTCTCCGGGGCGCTCGCGTGCACAGTGCCTATGGATAGCACGTGGCTATGAATCTGGATTCCAAACTCTTCAAGTAGCTTGATGGCGATAGCCCCAGCGGCCACTCGTCCAGCGGTCTCTCTAGCGCTGGCGCGTTCCAGCACGTTTCGTACGTCTTCGAATCCGTATTTCATGGCTCCTGGGAGGTCGGCGTGGCCAGGCCGGAGCCGGGTGATACGCCGGGTGCGGGGACTCTCAGGCGGGCCGTCCAGCGGGTCGACGGCCATGGCCTCTTCCCAGTTGGCCCAGTCCTTGTTCTCCAAGGTCATTCCGATGGGACTCCCCAAGGTGTGGCCGTGACGCACGCCGGAGATGATCTTGGCGCGGTCCTGCTCAATGAGCATACGGCCGCCTCGTCCATAACCCTTCTGCCGGCGGCCCAGATGAACGCCGATGTAGTCTTCACTGATGGACAGTCCGGCGGGGACGCCCTCGATAATTATTACCAGGCTCTGTCCGTGGGACTCGCCTGCTGTGAAAAATCTGACCATGGGAATCCTGTTTGAAGTTAATGGGTGAAAAGCGGCGCGCTGCCCTATGCACCTCTGGAGGTCATCTCGGCAGTAGCTGCTGCCAGCATCACATCAACCGGGGCATCGACGCCCGTCCACATCTGGAAGGACAAAACCCCCTGATAGACCAACATATGGAGGCCCCCCAAAGCGGTGGCCCCGGCGGCCGCAGCCTCTTTGAGGATCGGGGTTAGTAACGGAGTATACACCACGTCGTTGACGATAGCCGTGGCTGGAATCTGCGCGGCCGAGATGGGGGAACCATGCTCGTCCGGCCCGTGGGACATGCCCATGGTGGTGCAGTTCACGATGAGATTTGCGGATGCGGCGGCTTCGGTCAGGGCGTCACCGGAAAGAGATATCGCCTCCGAGCCGACACCATTATCCGAGGATAGTTGCGCCAGGGTTTCCGCCCGCTCCAGAGTCCGGTTGGCAATCACCAATGAGTCCACGCCTCCCCGGATCAGGGCCAGCAGGATACCTCGCGCCGCGCCGCCAGCTCCTAATATCAATGCGCGGGTGCGGCTGGGGTCGTAGCCAGTCTCCACCAGTAGCGCACGGAGGAAGCCGGGGCCGTCGGTGTTGTGCCCCGTCAGGTGACCGTCGTGGTTGACGATGGTGTTCACGGCACCGGCCGCGGTGGCCCACTCGTCCACTTCGTCCAGAAACGGAATCACCGCTTGCTTGTGGGGCACGGTTATGTTGATGCCTAGGGTTCCGGGGGCGCGCAGCCCAGCCACAAAATCCCCCACACCCTCCGGGGTGACTTCCCACTTCTCATAGGTGGCGTCGATACCCAGGTGGTCCAGCCCAGCCTGCTGAAAAATGGGCGAGATAGAGTGCCCGATTGGGTAGCCGATGATGCCTAGTCGTTGGGTCATGAGATGCCTTAACCGGCCAACTGTTCCAGAATCTCGTTCAGGTGCTGTTGGCGTTCTTTTAGGTCTTGTAGGCGGGCCTGTTCAGTCTCAACCACCTCGGGTTTTGCCTTTTCGCGGAAATTGGGATTGGAGACCAGCTTTTCAACGCGGTCCATGTTCTTAAGACAGTCGTCCAGCTCGGCGCGCAGCCGTTCTTGTTCGGCGGATAAGTCGACAACGCCTTCTAGCGGCAAGTGGACTATCAATGGGTTAACCACTAGTGTGACGCCCTTGCGCAGGTCATTACCGGACGAACCGTCGCCTACGATGTGTAGTGGGTCTATCCGTGATAGAACACGGATGACCTCAGCTTCTTCTTCGATGGGGCCTTGCATGCCATTGGCCTCAATCTGGGCTTCGAGCCTTTGCCCCGCCGGTATTCGAAGTTGGGCACGGGTATTGCGTACGGCGCGGATCGCCTGCATGACCAATCCGATCTCTTCCTCCGCCTGGGTGTCGGTCCGGGGGTTTTCGGCTATTGGATATTCGGCAACCATGATCGACTCGGCGACGGAGCCTTCTTGGGGCAGCTTAGATCGCAGGTTTTGCCAGATTTCTTCCGTTATGAATGGCATGAAGGGGTGCAGCAGGCGCAGAGTGCGTTCCAACACGTGAGCCAGAGTGGGCAGTGGCGAGGGACCTTCCCCGGAGCGTATCCGGAGCTTGGCCATCTCGATGTACCAATCGCAGTAATCGTTCCAGAAGAAATCGTAGAGCTTCTGTTGGGCGTCGCCAATTTCGAAATTGAACAGCGACTCGTCGACTTCGGCAGTAACCTGGTCCAGGCGGCTGACAATCCAGCGGTCTTCGCGGTGCTCTACTTCAGACAGATCATGCCAGCCATCTAGTCCGGATTTACCTTCCAGTCCTGAAATGACGAACCGGGAGGCGTTCCAGACCTTGTTGGCGAAGTTTCGGGCAGCTTCCAACCGGTTTTCACCAAAACGCAGGTCGTTGCCCGGCGCAGTGCCGGTTGTGAGGGCGAATCGGAGGGCGTCGGTGCCGTATTTCTCGATCAGTTCCAGAGGGTCCAAGGTGTTGCCCCGGGTCTTGCTCATCTTGGCGCCAGTGGCATCCCGGATCAATCCGTGGAGGAATACGGTTCGGAAGGGGACCTGACCAGTGTTCTCGATGCCCAGCATGATCATGCGAGCAACCCAGAAGAACAAGATGTCATAGCCCGTTTCCAGCACGGCAGTCGGGTAGAAGTAATCGAGGTCCTCGGTCTCTTCCGGCCAACCCAGAGTCGAATGGGTCCAAAGGCCTGAGCTGAACCAGGTGTCAAGAACGTCGGCGTCTTGTTCGATATCTGTCCCGCCGCAACTCTCGCACTTATCGGGGTCTTCGACGGTCACCGTCATGTGCTGGCAGGAGACGCAGTACCAGACCGGGATGCGGTGTCCCCACCACAACTGGCGGCTGATGCACCAGTCACGAATGTTCTCCAGCCAGTTTAGGTAGACGCGGGTGAAGCGTTCAGGGACTACCTTGATATCCCCGTTGGCCACGGCGGCATGGGCCTTGCCGGCGATGCTGCCTGGCTGGTGTTGTCCGCCAAGGTTCACGAACCACTGCAGGCTGACCAGAGGTTCAACCACGGTGCCGCAACGCTGGCAATGTCCAACCGAGTGGCGATGGTCCTCAACCGTTCCCAGTAACCCAATCTGGTCCAGTTCTTCAACGACTTTCTGCCGGGCCTCGTTACGTTCAGTGCCTTCGTACTTTCCCGCAGCCGACGTCAGATTGCCATCAAGGCCGATGACGTTGAAGACTTCAAGGCCATGGCGCCCGCCGATCTCAAAGTCGATCGGGTCGTGGGCCGGTGTGACCTTTAGCGCGCCGGTGCCGAATTCGCGGTCGATGGCCTCGTCGCCTACAACCGGTATGGGCCGGTCCATGATCGGCAGCATAGCGTTCTTGCCGATTATCTTACTATATCGGTCGTCCTCTGGGTGGACGGCCACTCCGGTGTCGCCCAGCATCGTCTCAGGCCGGGTGGTGGCAACGGTGATGAAAGACTTGGGGTCGTCTTCTAAGGTATAACGGATGTGGTAGAGCTTGCCGTCAACGTCTTGGTAGTCAACTTCCAGGTCGCTGAGGGCCGTGGCACAGCGGGTGCACCAGTTGATGATGCGCTCGTGACGGTAGATGCGGTCTTTCTTATAGAGATTGACGAAGGTTGTCCGTACGGCTTTGGACGGGCCTGGGTCCAGAGTGAACCGGTGCCGGTCCCAGTCAGCCGATATTCCCAATCGCCGGGACTGCTCATGGATGATGCCGCCAGACCTGCCAACGTGGTCCCAGACCCTTTCGAGAAATTTTTCACGGCCCAGATCATGGCGGCTGGTTCCCTCGGTAGCTAGTTGCCTTTCGACCGTCCATTGGGTTGCGATGCCGGCGTGGTCGGTGCCGGGGAGCCAAAGGGTTGGGACTCCGCTCATTCGGCGCCAGCGGACCAGGGCGTCCTCGATGGCTTTTTCTAATGCATGGCCCAGATGCAGCTCGCCTGTGACGTTGGGCGGGGGCATGATGATTACATAGGGCTCTTTGCCCTTTTCGATCTTGGCGTTGAAGTAGCCTTTGGACTCCCAGTCCTCGTAGATGCGTTGTTCAACGTCGGCGGCATTATATGCGCTGGACATCTGGGCGGAAGTCATTGCCGGAATCGTTCTCCATGATTATTAGTCGCCGGGGCAGAAAATGCGTTGACCGGCCATCAGCAAATATAACATTCGCCGTTGTCGAGCGTCTATTGAGTGACCGGGCACCAAAGGCCAGCGGGGAATGCGTTCTTACGCCCAAAACCTGCTGTTTCGCTTTCTAAGGCGATTTGCGGGGGTGAGGGGTAGAAATAGGACAAGGAAGTGGTGGAGTCAGGATTTCGGGCACTGATTTTCGTCGAGAATTGGCACTGAACCCTTATTTCACTTGGTTGCCAACTTCTAGGAGTTCCAACCGGCGGATGGCCTTCCGAGTGTCGCTTGCGACGCGGGCGGGGTCCCATAGGTTGATGCGGCGTTTGTGGAGCCAGTAGGTGAACTCTTTAAGGTCGGAGAGGGTGAGGTTACGGCGGCGGTCTTTCTTGGTCTCCTGCTGGAAGGTCTTCAGCAATTCCGACCGGGGTTTTTGGTAGATCTGGGTGTAGGCTTCTTCGATCAGTTCATCGGATTCCGAGTAGCTGCGCGAGGTGTGCTGCTTACGGACCTCTTCTTCCGAAACCAACTGTAACGCCTCTTCCAGCACGACGCCGTAACGGAAATTCATGTAGGCGCGGTATTTGCTGGGCCCCAGAAAATACCGGAACTGGTCTTCGTCGACAGTGTCGGGTATCTGCCCGCTGAACAAAAACCGTTCTTTCTCTTCCAGAGAGATGGCGCCATCCACGTCTGCACAGAGCCGTTCGGCTAGAAGTATCCAATCAAAAGCCTCGCCTAGAAGCAGGTAACGGTAACGCCGACCGTCAATCGTTTCCTCGGGTAGCGTCCAGCGGCCCATGGCTTCTAGGAGGGCGCGCTGCCAAGGAGTTCCGGTGGCCAAAGCAGTTCTGAATCGCAAGATGGCTTCGGGCACCGACTGGGCGATGGCCGTCTCACTCGAGGGCTCGATTATCTCAGCCCAACCGTTAGCTTGGCCGGTATCAGAAGGCTGGGTCATTCCGAGACCGTGCCATTTCGCCGACGGTCGAAGACGCTGAGGCGCTCTGGTTTGGGCGTGCGGATGACCTCGAGGAATTCCTCTCTGGACATGGTGTTCAGAATATCTTCCGGCCGGCACCAGGCCCGGCGGGCCACAGCTACTCCGAAACGCCTTTTGTCCAGATGGGTGTGGTGGTGGGAATCGGTGTTGATCACCAGGGGCACGCCCAGTTCCCTGGCCCGGTAGGCGTGGGTGTCCTTCAGATCCAGGCGTTCTGGAGAGGCATTGATCTCCAGAGCCGTCCCAGTGTTCCGAGCGGCTTGTAGCACTGCTTCCAGGTCAAACTCCACTGGCTCCCGTTGACCGAGCAACCGAGTGGTCAGGTGTCCGATGATAGATACCGAAGGGTGTTCCATGGCCTTGATGATGCGAGCGGTCATCGTGGCCTGGTCTTGGCCCATGGCCGAGTGGACCGAGGCCACGACCCAATCTAACTGGGCCAGGATCTCATCAGGATAATCCATATCGCCATTGGCACGTATATCACATTCCGAGCCGCACAAGATGGTGATGTCGTAGTTCTTTTGCATCGAGCGAAGCAGACTGATCTGGGACTCCAGCCGTTCGTTGGTCAGGCCGTTGGCCACGCCCAAGCTCGCTGAATGGTCGGTGAGGGCCATGTATTCGTAGCCCTGGGCCTCAGTCGCTTCAATCATCAATTCAATGGGGTCGTTGCCGTCGCTCCACTCGCTGTGGAGGTGCAGGTCGCCCTTTAAATCGGTCGCTTGGATCAATCGAGGCAAGCTGTCTGCCAAGCCGGCGTCTAACTCGTAGACCCCTGTGCGCAGCTCCGGCGGCATCCAGGGGAGTCCTAGGCGGGCGTAGAAGCCCTCTTCGTCTGCAAATTCTTCCACTTTCCCAGTCTCGGTATTGATGATGCCGTATTCATTGAGTAAAAGCCCCTTACGGTTGGCGTAATCGCGGAGGCGTATGTTGTGCTGTTGGCTGCCAGTGAAATACTGGAGCAAGGCGCCAAATGTGCCTGGCTCACCGATGCGCAGGTCAATCTGCATCCCGGATTCGACCACCACGCTAGTCTTCTTGGGTCCGTGGACGAGCACATCTTTGACCATTGGCAGGGCAACCAGAGCGTCCCCAACTGCTTCGGGATCCGGCGCGGTGCCGATCAGGTCTATGTCTCCGATAGTCTCTTCCCAGCGCCTGAGGCTGCCGGCGGGGAATAGAGGCCCTATCTCCGGGCATTGCTTCCGCAGAGCGGCGATGACCTCTTCCGCTATCGGTAGAGCCTGGCCAATGGGAGTGCGGCTGCCGATAGCTTGGAAAGCTTCGATGTGCCGCAGGATTCTGTCCGCCGCCTTCTGGCCCATGCGAGGCAATCCGGCCAGACGGCCATCGGCTGCGGCTTCGGCTACGCCCTGGGAGGTACTGATGCCTAGCTCTACACCGATAGCCACAGCGGTCTTGGGGCCGATGCCTGGGATGTCTTTCAGATCGAGGACGCCCGTCGGCAGTTCCTCCAATAGCCTCTGATAGGCGGCTACCTGACCGGTGCCAATGAACTCGGTGATCTTTTCGCTAATGGCTTTGCCCACTCCCGGTATCTTAGTGAGGTCTTCGCCGTTCTCCACGGCTTGGGCCAAAGGTGAAGAAAGCTGCTCTATGATGCGGGCGGCCCGCTGGTAGGCCCTGATCTTAAAGATGGTGTCTCCTTTCATCTCCAGAAGGGAGCCCATGTTTTCGAAAAGTTCGGCTATCTGTTCGTTGGTAGGGGCCATGAGGGGTTACTCTGAGAGATCGCCTTGGATCCCTTGGACCATTTGACTCATGAATGCCGAAAGGTGCCGTACGCCGCCGATGGCCGCGACATACCCCATGCGTTTGGGGCCAACGACGCAGATGGTCCCGTTGACACCTCTGGGGCTGCCGTATTGGCACAGGATGACGCCGAAGGGATTTAGGAATTCATCCCGGTTCTCTGAACCGATGAACACCGCGGGGTTCTCGGTCTCTGGGACGCCGTCCAAAACGCGTTCCAGTAGGACCCGTTCTTCCACCAATTGGACCAACTGGCGCGCCAGTTCTCCTCTGGAAAACTCAGGCTGGCTCAATAGCAGCCGCAGTCCGTCTGTGTAGTGCTCATGGTCGTTGGTGGATTCAGCCTCGCGCATAAGACTTACTGAACCCTCTTTAACTTGTTCTTCCAGTGAGTTAAGTTCAAGCTGGTTCGATTGCATCTGAGACCGGTTGAGGCCACCCAGAGTATCGTTCAAGCGGCTTGCAGCTATGTCCAACTGCACTTGGTTCACGTGGTTGCCAAATGGCAGGATTCTCCGCAGTAATCTCGCTTCCTCAAGCACCAAAATGAGCAGGGCAGTGGACTCTTGGAGGAAGACCAATTGAATCCGCTTGAGGCGGGGGAATTGTGCCCGGGGAGCGGTGACTATCGCCAGGTTCTCGGTGAGGCCGGACAAGATGGCCGCACAACGTTTGCTCCAGGCGCCGATGTCGGGCTCAGTTTCTGCCAGATCGCGGTCCACGCTCTCCCGCAGTTCATAAGAGAGCTGCGGGGTCTCCGGAAGGGATTCAACATAATAACGGTAGCCCCGGTCTAATGGAACGCCACCCGAGGACACGTGGGGCCGCGAGATATACCCGTTCTCAGTTAGCCGGGCCATGGTGTTGCGGATTGTAGCCGAGCTTATCTTCTTTCCGAGGCTGTGGGCGATGTCGTCTGACGCCACCGGAGTAGCGGATTGAAGGTATTCACCAACCAAGACGTTCAGTACTGTTGCAGCCCGCTCGCTAAGCATCAGTCTCCTGCCAGCGTCTTTTGTGGTTCCTCAGACGAGGCTGAGGAAGCTATTTTGGGAAGTTAACATAGCGTTCTGGGCAGTGTCAAACGTTGACCCCTCGCGCCTATGCAATTATACTCAGCTTTGAATTTTGCCGGAAAATCTCCGGAGTTTGGAACATGATGATAGGTGGGCTGGGATAGACGTGGTTGCTCAAACTGGAACTCGTTCCCTTATTGATGCTGTGATCCCGGTGGATGGGTATAACGCCCGTATCGCCCGGGATATCGCCCTCATCCTTCTCTTCAGCATAATCACCGCCGGTCTGGCCCGTTTCTCTGTCCAACTTCCCTTCACCCCTGTGCCTGTTATCGGGCTCCACCCATTCATCGCTGGGGATCTGATCAAGTTGTACATTGCTGCGATATCCGTCCCCGTAGCCTGGAGCCTTCTAAATCTGAAACAACCTCGGGATGAACCATGGACATAACCTGGCTCGGACATTCTTGCTTCCGTCTTCATGACGCCGACATGACCGTCGTAACGGACCCGTATCCTGCCTCTATCGGCCTAAGGGTCGATACCAGGCCTGCGGAGATCATCACCGTCAGCAACCCTCACCCCAATCACAACCACCATGACGCCATCGACGGTGACCCCAAAGTGTTCAGCGATCCCGGAGAATATGAATTTAATGGAGTGACTGCGCGCGCCGTTATGACTCCTTTATCTGAAAGCCAGTCGCAAGATGAACGAAACGTTGCATTCACAATAGAGATTGGAGGGATCAACATCTGCCACCTCGGCGATATCTCCGTTCCCCTAACCACTCATATCGTCGATGACTTAAAACCCGTGGACGTCGTTTTGGTGCCCGTCGGCGGACACTGCACCATGAACATGGATCAGGTCTATCAAACGCTTCAAGACTTGGATGCCAAGATCGCCATTCCCATGCATTTCAAGACCGATGGGATCAATGTCGAAGTTGACCCGATCGACAATTTCGTCCGGCGAATGGGCCTGGACGATGTGCAGCCGCAACCCCGACTTGTCGTAACCTCTGCTAACCTAGGCACCGACATGCGCGTGGTGGTGATGACCAGCCAAGGAAGACCCAGATAAGACCCTCGGCCTCCCGATCCATACTCTCCATTCGCATCCGTCTGGTGCGGCCTCGGAACTCCCCCTAGTCTGACGTAACCCGTTGTCAGCTGTTCCACTTGGAATCAGCAGCAGGGGCTTGGTTTCGCCAAAACGAGACGTGGCTTGGCGGAAAATCGCCGGGCAGAGGAAGGAAGCTTGAGGGAAGGCCACCTGGTCAAATTTCTGTTCGCCTCGAGGAGAACAGAAGACCTAAACCCAGCACCACCGCCGCCGCGCCCGCCATCAGGGCTATCTTTGGCAACCGGGCCAAGGCGGGGTCTCCGGCTATAGGCAACGAAGCCGTTGGAGTCGGCATAGGCGTCGGATCCGGCTTAGGCGTCAGAGTCGGGGCAAGAGTTGGAGGCGGGGCAAGAGTTGGAGGCGGGGTAGGTGTCGGAGGCGGGGCGGGCATGGGATCCACGAAAGTAAGGTCCTGTGCATAGAAATCAAATACGCCAATGTAGGGCCGGATTTCAACAGCCCGGATCTTGCCGAACTCGTTGACCAGGTAGAAAGTTATGGGGTGTCCGACAAGGGTTTCGTCGTCAGGGTTAACTTCCAGTTGAGAGAAAGTGCCGTCCGAATGTAGACCGTATGGGGCGCTTTCAAAGCCAGTGTCGCAACCGTCGATGCACGCAATAAGGAGCGTGCCTTCAGGCGGCGGTGATCCTTGCACTAGCACCGTTCCAGAGAAGAAATCCTGGAAGAATGGCTGAGGCGGACGTTCGACCTGGTTTGGGCCAACGCCCAATATGGCAAAGGCGACGAGAAGAACGCCGGTTGTAAAGAATACGATCGCTTGAAACCGCCTCATCACACACACCTCACATTTTACAAAGGTCACAACCGTTCCAAACTCAAAACCGTACTTGTTAGTCCAAATTCAATCTGTCTGCCTCTATTCTTATCGTCGCCGATTAGGCGGCTCGTTGCAACACGATTGATTGATGGTTTGTTCTGATTTTCGGAATTGGGCAATAAAAAAAGGGAGCCCCGTTTAACTAGGGCTCCCTCTTAAAACTTTGCTTAAGGCTTCCTAAACAGGCTTAGGCGCGCCTTCCCATCATGTAGGACCCACCAGCCGCCAACAAGGCGACGGCAGCTACGATGAGTGCGATGATGCCGATAACTCCGCCGCCGCCATCGGCGCCGGCTGCTCCAGCGGCACCGGCAGGGCCGGCAGATCCGGTAGAACCGGAAGAACCAGCAGCGCCGTCTGAGCCGTCTGAGCCGTCTGAGCCGGCAGAACCCGTAGCTCCGGCAGGGCCGGCAGGACCGGCAGGACCGGCAGCACCGTCCGCACCGTCCGCACCGGCAGGACCGGCAACACCTTTCAAGCCTCTGTTGCCTGTGGCGCCTTGTTCGCCATCGGCTCCGCCTCCGGCACCAGAAGAACCGCTGGCGGCAGTTAGATTAACGATATCGCCACCGCCCTCTACCCAAGCGGCAGTCTCGGAAGCAACGGCACCGCTAAGTTTGAACGACACCGTCTCGCCGGCATAACCGACACTGTCACCAACAAGTATGTCATATTCTCCACCTTTCACGGTGGTGGCAGCGACCTGTTCGCCGCCTACCCACGCTGTGACGGCAGCCCCATCGGCCGCGGTCGCGCCGTCCAGGGTGGCCGTCCCCACGAATACGTGGGGCTTCGCGTTCTGTGCGAAGACAGATGTGGGTATAGCAAGTAATAGTGCCAAGGCCGTTACCAGGGCCAGGAATCTAGTTTTGGTCATTCGTTACTCCTTGTTTTATATGGTTGGCATTACTAGGCCGCCACCACGAAGTGGCGGCCTAGTGTTGATCTAATCCTATCCTTAGTCTAGGGAGATCAGGTTCCAACCTGGGTACAAGGTCCCGCTTTGGAATGACTCCTCGGCTGTTACGTTCACCCAGACGATATCACCAGTTGCGGTATCAGACAGGGTGTTCGCTGATGCGAATGCCTCTCGTGGGTCGTAGAAGCTCCACGACTGGTCAGCATTGCTGAACTTCCAGACACGTACCAAGTTGTCAGCTGCGATCGAGTCGGCGAATACGTCCGCTGTTGCGGTACTCACCGCTGCGACTGCAGATATGGTCGATACAACTTCGATAGAGCTACTGGCTGTGACGCTACCAGCTGTGACGCTGATGGCGTGGGTACCAGTTGTCAGTCCAGGAACCATGATTGATGCACTGAAGTCACCGTTAGTGTCGGTGGCCGGTGCCGGTGACGGCTTCGCATCTATCCCGCCGACCGTGATGGTTGTTACCGAGACATACGATGGGAAGCTTACCCCAGATAGGGTGAAGGATTCTCCCGTCGATTGCGCGGACAGGTCCGAAGCGATTGTTGCACCAGGCAGCGCGTGCGTAGCAGTCTTTGAACTACCACTCGCGGCTGCACCAGTTACGGTGTTCGTAGACGGAATCGCGGCTGTAGTCGGCACCACGAAGGAGCCTGACCAGTTACCTAGAGCGTCTGCCGTCGAAGTACCCACCGTGACTGCTGATGAGCCACTGTTGGTGTAGGAAATAGTGATGCTAGCTTTCGCTTTGAAACCAGTACCGGTAACGTTAACCGTACTGCCGCGTTTGCTCTCGGCTGTGTCGAGAGTCATGGTCCGTCCTGGGACGGTGACATGAACTTCGCCTGTCCGGGAGCTGGCGTCTGTGACGATGATCTTATGATCTCCAGCAGTCCTGAGGACAGAGTCGTTGGGCAGCAGGAAGCTGGCAGTGAGGTTACCACTGTTATCAGCGGAGACCGTGGTCACAGCATTAGTAGTAGCTAGCCCGCCGCTGCTGAGGTACGTAACACTTACGCCGCCAACCGTTACGGTCGAGATAGCGCTCCCAGCAGTGAATCCACTACCGGATATGGTGACTTCCTGTCCGTCCACACCAGTGGTAGGAG
>ERZ651768.844-NODE-844-length-22683-cov-4.534371_pt1 | contig 22683 bp, 8 predicted proteins | sample MGYA00514754_ERZ651768 | MGnify/ENA metagenome assembly ERZ651768
GAGCATGGTAAAGTTATCACAATGTATTTCTGTTGTTCTCCGTTTAACTTGGTTCTTATCTTCCCATTCCCTTGTTTTCAGGCGTCCTTCAATATACACCATTTGTCCTTTGCTCATATATTTGTCGGCATTTTCCGCCATTCTACCAAACATGACCACTCGGTGCCACTCTGTTTTTTCCTGGATCTCACCGTTTTGATCTTTCCAGGATTCATTTGTGGCAACACTTAGATTGGTAACAGCTGTTCCCTGGGGTGTGAACCGGGCTTCTGGATCCTGACCCAGGTTGCCTATTAGAAGAACCTTGTTCACGCTGTTTCTTTGCATATCACAGCTCCTTTATTTTGTATTATAATCTAGTTTTAATTAGTGCTTGTCGCGTACACATTACTATTTAGTGATGTTATAAAGTTCAAGGCAAGTGTTTTTTAATTCTGCTTCACATCAGACCACCCAGATTTATTTTGCCTATGGGAATCTTCTGTAAAAAAGAAGGGCCCGGATATCCGGGCCCTTCCCTGTTATAGATTAGATTATAAGAAATCTTACTTCATTAAGAGCATTTTCTTAATGCTCATAAAATCCTTCGACTGGATCTTAAAGATATACATACCTGATGCTATTGGGGAACCAAAATCATTGGTGGCATCCCACACTACACGATAGCGGCCCGGCTCATGGTGCCTGCTCACAAGCGTGCGCACGCGCTGACCCATAAGATTGTATACATCCAGGGTCACATCCGTTGCTTCCGGAATATCATAATTGATACTCGTTACCGGGTTAAACGGGTTCGGGTAATTATCATATAGAGCAAACTCATCAGGAATGTTGTCACCATCCACATCCATATACATAGCGTTCACATTCACTATCAACGTTCGAGGTCCATTACCGGCATGGGTTGTGTCCGTACCGTCAGACGCCTGAACGCTCCACGCGAATGTTAATTCATCCACTTCCTGACCTTCAGTCATCATAAAGGCTGCCCAATATGCATGAGTAATTGTAAGGCTGGTCGCGCTGGTTGATGAGTCCCAATAAGCTTCTTGACCAAAGTAATCGAAATTACCATATAGAGTGTACAAGAGCGGGTCATTATCAGGATCAGCAGCCGGCGTCCAGATACCCATTGTTACTCCCGTTCCCACATTATCCGGAGTAATGGTGATTGTTGTATTATCCGGCGGCGCAACCAAGCTGACAGCGCTTGGCGGGTTGTTGAACAGGTTTACACTCACCACGTTGGATGGGTTTGACGCACCTTCATCATACATAGCAACAACTGTATACTCGTGTTCACCCCATTCTTCATCAATGAGATTCAGCTCCTGCTGTGTGAAAGGCACCTCGTCAGCAATCACAGTTGCATAGTCCAAGACCTTATAGTGCAGTAGCACATCCCTGGTATCATCAGTGTTCTGCAGTGGTGGAAATACTGTTCCGTTATGCCTAAGCACAAGATTGTGGTCAAAGGCTGTATTCTCTTCAGTTGGGTGCGTAAAGGCAATAAAATCAGATAAAGACCCTCCCAGTCCCGGGGCACTGTAGTCCACAAAGCCTCCAAGGGCCCAGTTATAATCCAGAGCAGCATTTAGATCGGTAAGATCATACCATACACCACCCCAAAGGATTTTTGCTCCACCCGGAACCATTGGCCCTGTATCCGTACCGGCCGGATAGCCAGCTTCCGTCAAAATATGGACACCTACCCAGAGCTCCTTTTCCCAATCGATTTCATGGGCCTGAACATCTAAAACATTGTACTCGCCCATAATCAAGTCCGCACCAGATGTGACTTCGCCAACAGAAACAACATGGGTTTCATCTGGGAGCACTCCCGGTTCAACAGCATAAATCATCGGCTGATAGGTTGCTGTCGCTTCAGCGGGTATGAACTCAATCTTGGTCAAAAACATACCATCATAATCATAGAGTAGCTGGGGCGAGAACTGTTGTGCTCCAACAGCGTCCATCGCAGCACCGGTTCCAATAGATGTTCCAAATTGGCCATTGGAAAGTGTCAACCAACCTGGGCCTCCTATAGGCGCATCCCAGGCAAGAAACACATCATTGCCCATAACATCACCTGTTAAGTTCCGTGGTGGGTTCGGGGGTGGTTCTATAAGAGTAATTGTTGCCGGTTCACTGGCCTCAGATTCTCCGTACACTGTGTAAACGGCCGTTACATGATACTCATATGTCCCAACTGTTGGAACCCATTCCACCCAAGACGTATCATCACCAGAAATCATTTCATTATTAACCATGTTTCCATCACGATACATGTTATAACCGATAAGCGGGCTCGGGGGTTCATTCTCCCATACGTTAATCACATAATCACCCTCGCTGGCACCATAACCGCTAACTACGATGTAATATGTGCCAGCAGACAGGACGCAAGTGACTTCAGACTGTAATCCACAAAAGTCATCGTTTCCAAGCACTTGTGTGTAATCACTTCCAAAAACGCCCAGTGCTGTATCATAGAATGAGCCGCAGAGAGAAATATTCAAATCTGCATCTTCAGTCAGTGTCAGCGAATAGACCACGTCAGGCCCTTCGCCTGATGAACCAAACCAGCCAATCCACTCACACGCTAAATCAGTATTAACATAGGGACCATAATCGGCACCGTAACCTACTGTAGTACCTTCATCATAGAAAGGCAAAGCATCAATCGCAACTGCATCTTCAAACGTATCACCGCCCTGTCTGGTCATATCCGGATTATAGTCTTCTGGATTATACGGTGGAAGATTAGTGTCTTTTTCCTCACCAAATGTTGGATGCCGATCGGGCCATGTACTAAGGTCTGGTGGTGTCCAGTCCAATATAATATTCCACTGATCTTGGGTAGCAGCCAGGTCCGTAGGTACAGGAAGATCTATTGGAGCAACAGGCACAACCGTCACTGGATCAGTCGTTACCGACTCACCATCAGTGAAAACGCTTGAGACCTTATAATGGTGTTCTACATCGGGAGTTAACCCTGTATCCGCATAGTTTGTTTCGGCAACCGTGGCAATACTAGTATATGCACCATCTGCAATCGCGCGATATACAGAATACCCTACAAAATCGCGGGTATTATCTCTTGTTTCGTTCCATTCTTCCAATGCCTGATTTTTCAGCATCAGAACAAGATCTTCATCCACTTCAATATTGTTGCTTACACGAGAACGACCAGTGCTCTCTGTTATGTCAACGGTGTAGTCACCAGCAGAATTGCCGTAACCATCAACAACAATGTAATAAGTGTTACCGCCCGTCATCATTACACCTAGCATAACGGATGTCCATACGTCATTACAGTACTCGTTTGTACCATTATTATTATTTCCGTCATCATCACATGCATAGGGCGCGCCCGGCGTGTATTCATTTTCGTAAACATAGGCTTTGGTATCATAATAAGATTGACAAAGATCAATGTCTACTGTTACGTCCGCGGTTGGTGTATAGCTGTATACCACTTCCGGTGCTCCAGTTCCTGCGTAAGGACAGACTTCATCATAGTCATCCATAAAACCAACAGTACTGCCCGTTAGCTGTATCGGGAGCGCTGGATCATCTATCACCCAGGCTGAATTGATGGTTTCTCCTGGAGGGGCTGGCGGGTCCCACATCAGCATCGCTGATGCTACACCGGCAACACCCTGCAGGTTTGTTGGCGGGCTAATATCATCAGCAACGGGCGTTGCCCAAACTATTGGTGAAGCGGCTGATTCCGTGTGTTCTGTAGGATCTTCTGATGTGATATAAAAACCATAGGCCGTACCATTTACAAGATCGGGCACCAGATAGTTATATCCGTTTGTCGCATCAATAACCGTTCCATCACTAAAATAGACATTATATATGTATTCCACTGGGTCTGTAAAAACAACTTCCATTGTGTATGGTGATTGTGCAAAGGGGTTGTAATAATCAACCACCTGGTACAACCAGTAAATTGTTGTGCCGGCATCCCCAAGGTTTGTGTAAAACAAATCAAGGGCGGTGTCGCCAGAAACAGACATAATGGGATATTCTGAAATAGAAATGTCCCATAAAAACAGTCCCATAGATCCTGTTGTGTCGCCTGTCGTGGTGATGCTAATGGAGCCATGGCTCGCCAATGCAGCATTATACCAATCGAAATCTCCTGCACACAGTGTTAGACCAACCGTATCGCTGGCCGCAATGTTTGTCGCCGTGGCGGGTGTCTCATTGGGCTCATACATATCAGCTACACAATCTTCTACAACAGTTGGCACTGGTGCGGTTACTGTGCCTTGCACATCGTTACAGTCGCCATAACAATCATCAGAGAGATACCAGCCGACATCGATTTCCGCATCATAGGTTGATACGGTTGCACTAACTAGGTGCTCGGAATCAAAACAGCCAAACTCACTGCCGCTCTCTGGGTCGGTCACATCACCCCAGACAACATTTTGTCCAAAAACATAAGCTTCACCACATTCAGATGTGCTACCCGCGCTGGGAGAAACACCATCGGGGAAGGTCAGCTGGCAACCATCCGCCCAGGAAAAATCTGGGCTCTCGATTACAATACTGAAAACAATATCCGAGGTCCCATCACCATTGTTAACAGCGCTTAATACCGTGACCGAAGATCCTGTAAGATCTCGAGAACTGCTGCCTTGGTTTTGTTCGCGATAATAGTGCATTTTTTCTGTGCTGTTTTGAGGTTCAAGAGTTGGCGCAAAATCGCCATCTGGGGAACCATACTCAGCTGGAAAATCAAACATGGCCATAGCTGGCGGCATTGGATAATTCCAGCCCAAAGTCACATTTTGATATCCAGGTTCAGCCGTAACAGAAGATGGGGGATAAAGACTGGCAGGGAGAAATTCATTTATTGTAAAGGTGAAAGCACCATTACTCCATGAATCATCCCATAGAATTACAAATTCATCGCCCACACCAACTTCCAGGGTTACTGTGGAAGGTCCATAGTAACCACAACAATCATCATTTTCTGCAACCGGAACGTTTGGAAAAGCACAGTCGCTGTAAACATATAGGTCCGTATCCCATGTTGCGTTTCCTGTAGCGTTCTGAGATGAAATAGTCATATAGCCATCGAGGGTTGCTGTATATGAATACCACATTGGCTGACCACTTGCATTGTTCTCGCCGGCTGCGGCTGCGATTGCGTGATCACAATCATAGCCAGCTGGTATGCTCAGTGTTGTGGCACACGCTGAGTTAGACGCACCATACTCGCTCAAATCGGGCATAATCTGGCTAACCGTGTAACAGTATTCCGTCGCTTCAGTAAGATTTTCATCAACCAACATATTACCCGAAACGTCGGTAAATAACGGATCGGTCGCACCATCGCGATAAACATTGAACGACGGTTCATAGTTTTGGGTCACATTAAATTCAACAGAAAAGTCCTGCCCTGGCTGAATCATAAGCGGATATAGGATTGTACCTTCATTCTCTGATCCTAACATGTCAAACCATAGGTGGAACACACCATCTACGGCCGGCCAGTCATATGAAACAACGGTATAATCATCACAGGCACAGTCATTCATCACAACAATGCCGGCATTTGTTATATCCCCCGTAGATGCTGTGATAGTTATATCTACATGGTTATCATTGTGGGGAAGGGCTATTTCATACCATACAGCAATCCAGTTCAGAAAGCCTTCACAATCAATTGTGGCATCTACTAGTGTTCCCGGCACGGTTTCCGGAAATGGACCATCTATAACCTGGGCATTCTCACACACATCGTTTGCCGGTGGATCTCCAGGGGTGGCTCCTTCAGTCACATCAATTTCATACATCCCTGAACCGCCACCATAACCATCTACAACAATATAATATGTGTTTCCACCCATTAGGGCAACCTGCGAAAGTTCGCTGATAAAACCCGGGCACTCATCGTCATTACAGGCGATAGCATTACCAACTTCATTTTCATAAACATAGAGCTTTGTATCATAATCCGTCAGATCTCCACAAAGAGAAATATCTATGTACATATCATCACCAGCCGTATAGCTGTATACAACATCTGGCGATGTGCTGCCGGTGTATGGACACGCTTCATCATAATCATCCATATAGCCGTCGGTTGTGCCGGAGTTATTATAGGGCAGTGATGTGATCTCAGTAGCATCGTCTACAGTGTCTCCACCCTGTCTTGATCTGTCCGGATAGTCACCTTGATTATAAAATGTGTACTTTTCTGGCTTATCGATTTTTACGGGGTGTGTTGTTGTTTGATTTTCACTCACAGACGTCCATCTTGCTGCGCCATCTGTGCCATCATCCCACCAACCTAGATCTATTGATGTCCATTCCAACCCTACAGCAGTAATTAGGGGTTCTGCTGTCAATTCAATAACATAGGGGTTCCATTCATTCAGTGTCCAGTCAAACGGGCTTGCGTTGTCCCAATATCCGTCCCACCAAATATAATATGTAGTTCCGCTGGTAATGGCCCAGGTAAAAATAGATGCCCAGTTGGATCCACTATCATCGTCACCGCCGATGAGTGTTCCGTCACAATCGCTGTACACCCACACTCTTGTGTCAACATCGGAGCCGTCAGATGATATTTCTGCGGCACCATCAAGCGACGCGGTAAAACTATACCACCGCGGTGCGCTTGCAGTGCTGTTTACACCAACAGCGGCAGCCAGGGCGATACTACAGGCTGAGCCAGATTCAACTATGGCACAGGCTTCTTCAGATGAACCGGACTGGGTTACATTTCCGTCTGAATCAACCAGGTTTTGTTTTACTGTGTAACAAATCTCAGTATCCACATCTACATTTGTATCAGTATATGATGTTCCAATTACATCTGATTCGTACAGGTGATTTGCGTTTCCAGTTTCACCACGATAAATATTAAAGGAAATAGTAAGCGGCACGGTAAAATCACCTTCAAAGGGTGCGCCGCCGCCAAAAATAAGTGCGCCGCTCATTGTAACCAGGCTCCAGGAAACTTCACCCTGCCAAGATCCTCCATCAACAACAATATCATAGGTGCCATCGGCTAAGCAAAGCGTGTCTGAGCCTTCATCGCCAGATAATAGACCGCCCTGTGCACCCAAAACACCTGTCTCAGCGTTTGTTATTGTATAGGTGTTCCCGTTCCAGCCGTCACCATAGGAATCAAACATATTCATGACCACTTCATTGGTTGTACAGTCCTCGTATGTGCAGGAGCCGTCATCAACGTTTGCGTTTGGATCATAGTTTGATGCCTGCGGGTCCATACAGCCTTCTAAAATAGCTTCAAAGCTGACCGTAAAGGTCTGCGGGAGATTTCCCCAATAATCATAGGCCCAGAAAAAATATGTTCCTGGATCAGTCAGAAGAACCGTTAGGCCACCATAATAATCAAAGCCCACGAGGCCGCCGACACTACCATCTGTACAGGTTGAATAAACAGCAGTATAGTAATCAAGCTGTGCATCAAGGGTCAGGTAGCCACCTTCTGTGTTTGTAAACGAGTACCATGTCGATGCTGTTGCATCATAGGTTGTACCGTCCGTAGCTACAATAGGCACACCACAATTATCACCCGCATATACACAGCTGCCGTCATCTACTGTGGCGTTTGGATCATAATTTTCCGCTTCCGGATCCATGCAGCCATACACCGCACCTGCCTGAACTGTAAACGTTGCTGTTCCATTCTCTCCAACCACCGTAAATGATAAAAGATTGGTTCCGTCCGGCATGGAGACGGTTAAATAGTTCCCATTCCAGCCGTCACCAAAAGAATCTTCACCGTATACCGTATAATCGCCATCAACCAGACAGGCAAGACCGGAAAACGGCGCTCCGCCTGAGATAACATCTTGGCCGGCTGCATCTTCTACAGTCCAGGAAACTTCACCCTGCCAGCTTCCTCCATCACAACTAAAACTGATCTCAGTTTCGTCTTCACCGGGGCAATCTCTGTTGTCTCTAATAGAAGATTGGTTTTGAGTGTATATTGGTGCTTCTTCAGCTCTTTTACCTGCTGGATTAACCAAATACTCAACAGGTTTCAGTTTAACGCGGGAATCGTGCTCAGTAGTTTGATTAAGAAATCTTTGCATGTTGTCGTCTCCCGGGATTGCTTCCCAGGCAAGGGCGACATTGCCATCAACGGGATCGGCTGTCAGGTTATGGGGCGTTGTTGGAATATCATTTTCTTCAATGGTCCAGGTAAATGGTTCCGGGCCATAGACACCATACCAGAATATCTTAAACACATCGCCCATTGCTATATCAACCGTTACTTCTGAACCATAATTACCGCAACAATCATCATTGTTGGCCAGCCAGCTATCTGGTACATCATCACCATCTGCATCCACCGTACAAGATGTATATACAAACAAATAGGTGTCGTTTTCGGGGTCGTTGGCATCGTTTTGAGAAGAAATAGTCATTGTTCCGGGCCAGCTCGCCGTATAGGTAAACCATTGGTTAAAACCGCTGGCTTGATTGGTTCCTTCTATTGCATCCAGTGCAACGCTGCAGCTATCACCTTCATAATAGCAGGTGCCATTATCCGCAGATGCATCCGGATCATAGTTTTCTGCTTCCGGATCCATGCAGCCGTAAACAACTTCCACATTTATGCCAACAGAATATACACCAGCCATTCCAGATGTTAGCTCAACACCATCAGCGTCAGTTATGGACCATGAGATTTCATTATCAAAATCGCCTCCACCAACAACAAGTGTATAAACACCGCTAACAAGGCAATGCTCATCCGTGCCCAAAGAACCTTCAGTAAGGGTGCCGGTAGCAACATCCATACCCGCAGCATCAGTAAAAGTATATATAGCATCGTTCCAGCCATCGCCCCAGGAATCGTACATATTCATGTACACGAGATTATCATTACAAATGGGGTCCATTACGTGAAAGCCTAAATTGTCCCAGGTGTTTTGATCAAAAACAAGCCATTCAGAATCGCCAGCATTTGTACCGGCCGAGCTTGCCCAGTCCCCACCATTTCCAGATTGTACACTGGGTTTTCTAACCAGGGTATGGTTCGCGGTTGCGTTTGTAACGCCGGCAACATCCCAACCGGATCCGGGGTCGTCACCCGTATCGCCAATTGCATCAATTATCACTTCCCCGCCAATCGTGGTCAGCGCAAACACATCATCACCATTACTGAGGTAGGTGAAAGACTGATCGCATTCCGCCAGGATTATTTCGTCAGATGACCCGTGACAGACAACCCATACGTCCCCATCAGCAATGGTGACACCTTCAAATGTCACATTGTCAGGATAATCCCACACTCCTGTTTCATCGCAACCGTTGCTGCAGGATGAAAGCGAATAGGTGCTTAGATCCAGGTCAGCGCCTGTTCCATTGAAAATTTCTATATACTTATGATAAGATGAGCCTTCAGCATACTCTGATAAGAATATGGCCTGGGCATTCAGGGCCGTTGATACAATCAAAGAGAAAGAAATAACGATATTCCGATACATGTTTATCTCCTGTTATTCTGTGTTGTTAAAGTTCTTTTTTGATGTCAAACTGTGAAATTTTTGTGCGAATAGATGGTCGGATAAAACTATAAACCATTGTGTAATAAGATGCCCTTTGGGCGGTGTGTCTTTCTTTCATCCAATATTTCTCTATAAGACTCAATTGTTTCTACGGTTTGATTTAGACATATAGTGTAAGGAGAAAAGTGCACAATTAATACTACCGTTATCTCCTTTGCCTACAATTAATTTAGTGCCTGTTGGTGGATAGGTCAAGATTTAGATTGAAACTGGTAAATAAACTGTTTTCAATTAGAAAATTAACATTTAAAAACCCAATGTCTATTCTACAAACCATTCACCTTAGTAACAGATAGCAAATAAGCGTTACAACTACAGCGCCTATAAGATTGAGTATAAGCCCTTCGCGAGCCATTTGTTTAATGGTGATCTCACCTGTGCCAAAAACCACCGCATTGGGCATAGTTGCCACCGGCAGCATAAAGGCACAGCTGGCGCTGATTGCGGCTGGCAAAAGCAACAGCCTTGGATCCAGTGCGCTGGCTGTGGCCGCTGCTCCCAGTATAGGCATTAAAATGTTTGTGGTCGCTGTGTTACTTGTCATTTCGGTTAAAAAAGTTACCAGCAGGGCTACGCTTAAGATCAAATATATTAAGTGAACTTTGCCCAAACCGGTTAATGAACCTGCCAGGGCCGTACTTAAACCAGACTCTTTAAATCCGGCACCCAGGCAAATACCTGCTCCTATCAAAATAAGCAAACCCCACGGAATTTCATTGGCAGTTCTCCAATCTAAAAGTTTTTCATTCTTGTTCATACCGTTAGACAAACAAAACAGAAGTATCACTGCAATAAACGCTACGCTGGCATCATTGGCGTTCACAAACAGGCTCTGCAGGTGTTCCGCGTTTGAAGGCAATAGGCCGAACCAGTTTTTCCAGCCGCCAAAAGGGGCCGAGCGAGTGGTCCAGGCCAGTGCAGTTAATATAAAAACAAAAAGTGTTCGAATTTCTTCCTGTCTCCACAACCCTGGATCCGGGAGCGGCACAGCAGACTTAGTCTTTATCCCGCGGGTTAACCAGAAAAAAATCAGTAAAACCATGACAATGGAAATAGGTGTTCCAATTTTCATCCAATCAAGAAAGGCTATTTCTTTTCCAAATTCTTGCTCATAGTATCCAATCATTACCATGTTGGGCGGGGTGCCGATAGGAGTGCCAATTCCTCCCGCATTAGCGGCAAAAGCAATGCCCAATAAGAGTGGCACTTTTAGCTTCTTATCTTCTGCGTTCTGTAAAACAGCAACCACCATGGGCAGCATCATTAATGTTGTTGCTGTATTTGAAATCCACATGCTCAGTGCAGCAGACGCTAACATAAACCCAAGAACGACAGGGCGCCCTCCCCCTCCGCCACAGGCTGCAACCATTTTCAAGGCAATGCGGCGATGCGCTCCGGATTTTTCCATTGCCTTGGACAGGAGAAGCCCGCCCAACAACAAAAGCACTAATTTATGTCCATAGGCTTCAGCAACCTGTTTCGCACTAAGCACACCTAAAAGAGGTAGGAGCGCCAGGGGTACCAGCGATGCTACCGGGATAGGGACTGCTTCAAAAATCCACCAGAGTGCTGTCCATATAGCAATGCCCATCGTTAATGCTGCCGATCCATTCAGGCCGGAGCTGTATGCTAACCACCCAGCAATAACTGCCAGCGTCGGTGCACAAATTATCACCCAGGGTTTAACAGCATCTGATCCTTTTTTTGAAATTTTTCTCGGCATCATGGGTGTTTTAATTCTTTGCCAAAGATATAATCCGCCCCGAACTAAATGAACGCTTTTTCAGGTATCGTTCTTTTATTGTGTGTCTGGTTACAAAAATATATTTACTCCTTTTAGCCCTATTGTGCTGGGGTGCATGAAACCGCTTTACGTAAGACGCGCCGGGAAGCGCCAAAAGGGCCGTTGTTGGTCTATCTGCTTTAGTTGGAATATAGGCGCTGTGAAACTTGGCAAATATCCCATCCAACCGCTAAACACGCAGTTTCTTAGCGATTTTGTTTGTGATTCTGACCTATCAGCTAAAAAGCCACCACCAAAAAACAAAAGGAGCTCTATAATGTGTCTAATTCGGCTTATTTTAAATTTTATCATAAATAGTGTCGTGTCTGATCGCGTTGGGTTTTCCGGTTGTATTCCACAGAACCCATTTTATCTGCCGGGGGTTGCGGGTTGAACCAATTCGGGTTTTTAGCTATAGGGGAATTTTAATTCTTGAGATAGCCTTTCTATCATTTTTCTTAGTCGCCTGTCTTTTTTTTCTTTTTCTTCAACCCTGCGAATGGCATGAATAACAGTTGTATGGTCCCGCCCACCAAAATAAACACCAATATTATTCAAAGATACATCCAAAAGGTTTCTGCAGAGGAACATGGCCGCCTGCCGAGCTTGTACGAGATCTTTTTTACGGCTTTTACCAACAATGTCTTTTTCTGCCACCCGAGAAATTTGAGACACCTTTCGAACTATATCTTCTATTGATAGGTCTTCAAGAGGTTTTTTTCCCAATCTTTCCTTTACCACGTCATGAACAAGATCATAATCAATATCCTGGTTCATTAGCGATGAGCGGGCCAGCAGACGTATAATTGTTCCTTCCAGGTCTCTAATATTGCTTTTCATGTGTGTTGCAATAAACTCTATAATATCGTAAGGCAGGTCCACCCCGTTCCGCTCAGCTTTATCCATCAAGATAGCAACCCTAACCTCAAAATCCGGTGGCTGTACATCTACCGATAACCCCGATTGGAACCGTGAAAGCAACCTGTCTTGAAGTCCCCGCATCTCTCCTGGGAAACGGTCCGTTGTCAGAACAATCTGTTTACCTGCTTGATAAAGTTCGTTGAATGTGTGAAAAAACTGCTCTTGGGTTTGTTCTTTGCCCCGGAAAAATTGTATATCATCTATCAAAAGAACATCCGCGCGGCGATAATGGCGCGCAAACTCCACTGTTTGATTTCTCCTAAGTCCGTTTACAAAATCCAAAGTAAATTTTTCGCTTGTCGCCATAACAACCCTAACGCCGTTATCTGTTTCCATAATCCTATTTCCAATTGCATGTAACAGGTGTGTTTTTCCCAGCCCAACTCCGCCATATATAATTAATGGATTAAAGGCTTGTTTTCCGGGAGCTTCTGCTACCGTTTGGGTGGCAGTTTTTGCAAATTGATTGTTTGCGCCCTCTATAAAGGCTTCAAAGGTGTAGTTTCTGTTTAGATGTGGGATTACCGGTTTTTCTTTTAAAACGGATTCCTTTTTTTGTTCTTGGTTTTTTATATCATGCGAGTTTTTAGATACAACAAGTCGGACCGTCAATCCATTATTAGAACTGTTTTTAATTGCCCTTCTGATGCTCTGTTTATAGTGTGATTCGATCCATTCATAAAAAAATTGATTTGGAACTTCGAGCACAAGTTCATTGTTTGAAATGGTGACCGGTTTAATCGGTTCAAACCATGTATTTAGGGCGTGGGCAGGAATAATTCCTCCAAGATGGCCCTTTATTGTTGTCCAAAGATTTTCAGGCATAATTAAATCAAGTTATCCACAAGTTATCCACAGTCCCGGGTATATTACAATTTAGAAAGAAACCTATTTTTTTTAAACAACCATTTTGTTTATTATGCGCTTTTATGGCCTTCTTTTCTCTTTTGTGTTTTCGGGGCTCTGTGTGTATTTTCCCCGGCTTTTTCCGTGCCGATGATATGAAAAGAACATACCAACCAAGCAACCGCAAGCGTAAGAATAAACACGGGTTCCGTTCGCGCATGAAAACGGTCGGCGGGAGGTCCATTCTTCGGAGGCGACGCAAAAAGGGCCGTCATCGTCTCACGGTTTAGCTGTTTTTGCTATGCTTTTCATTCGCAAAACAAACCTTCTTATTGGAAGGTTTTTTATTTTACTTATAAAATTTTATCGTTTTTTCCTTTCTCCTGTGCTTCCTAAAAACTGTCGATTTCATCCCACCTGTTCTCAATATGCTATGGATGCACTCCAAGAAAAAGGTCTTCCATCTGCCGTGCTTTTAATAATGAAAAGATTATCAAGGTGCCATCCACTACATTCTGGGGGCTATGATCCGGTGAATCGATAATGGATCGAAACACCCTTACGGCATTATTGCTGGTTGCCATTATCCTTGTTCTCACCCCGTATTATTTAGAGCTGGTTTCACCAACCCCACCACGCCGTGGCGACACTCTTATTGTAGAGCAAACAGAGCCTATTTCACAACCACGGGTGCCGATGGAAAACGTTTCCAATCAAAAAGGAACACCTTTTCTTCCAATCCTAGAAATCGTTGACGAACAAGTCACAACTATTGAAACAGATTTATACCTCGCTGAAATATCATCTCGTAATGGAGGCTCTTTAAACTCTTTCATATTAAAAAATTATCTTGGCCCAGATAGTCAATATGTAGATTTAATAACATCCGCAAACCGAGAAAATCTTTTTCTTGGGATTAAAAACCTTGATGCTGAACCTTTTGACCTTTCTTCCGCTTGGAAGGTTAACGGCGTTCTTGGCTCAGGATATATCACAACGCCCACATCCCTCGAGTTTTTTACAACAATTGGTGAAAAAAAAGAAATAACAAAAACAATCACATTTTATCCGGGTTCTTATTTGATCGACATAGAGACTGACCTTTCTTCGTGCAAAAACGATATATTTTCCGGTGTTTATTCATTCTCCTGGTACGGAGGGTTGCCGCCTACTGAAAAAAACGCAGATGAAGACCAAACTTATTTTAGCAGTTATGTCTACCAGGGTGGAGAGCTAGACGCCACCAAGGCTAGCCCAGGAGAAGAAGTGCTTAATTCTTATAAGGGCGACATTGATTGGACTGCTATTCGCACAAAATATTTTTTGTCTGCTATATTGCCGAGCAACCCACTTACTGTTGTTTCAGCTACTATCGGCGCAACCGTAGATAAACATGAAAAATACAATATTACTATTGTCCTTCCCGCAGATGAACCATATAAAACCTTACTTTACCTTGGGCCGTTGGAATACAGCAGAATTTCTTCCATCGGTAAAAACCTGGATCTTGTTATGAATTTCGGCTGGTTTTTTATCGTTCCTATTTCTAAGGGCATTCTTTGGTTGCTTAAAAACATGCATGATTATATCCCGAACTATGGGGTTGTTCTTATTCTTTTTTCTATCCTTATAAAGATTGTTGTTTACCCTCTTACTAAAAAAAGCTACCAATCAACACAGGCCATGCAATTGCTACAGCCCGAAATAGCGTCTCTTCGAGAAAAATACAAAAACAATTCACAGAAACTTAACCAGGCCACCATGGCGCTATACAAAAAGCGCGGGGTTAATCCTTTGGGCGGTTGCCTTCCCATGCTTTTACAAATGCCGCTTCTGTTTGCTCTTTTCACGGTTTTCAGATCAACAATAGAGCTGCGTGGCGAACCGTTTATTTTTTGGATTAAAGATTTATCAGCCCCGGACATTATATTAAACCTTCCTTTTACTATTCCTATTTATGGAAATTATGTTTGTGCTTTGCCTATACTAATGGCTCTTTCCATGTTTGTTCAGCAGAAAATGATGAGCGGCGGAGCAATGCAACAGGCCCAACAAAAAATTATGCAATATTCTATGATGGGGTTTTTCTTCCTAATTTTTAATTCATTTCCTTCTGGTCTAAACCTTTATTATACTCTTTTTAACGTTCTTACTATCATACAACAAAAGCTTGTCCCGAAACCTACAAACACCGAACTATCTGTTTAATTATTATATACATTATTGTGGCATAACTTCTTGTGTTTATTGGTAATATGGTTGTATCAAATTCTGAACATTATTAAGATCTTTTTTTATTAAAATTTTGTAAGCCCCACCCTGTTTCTTGCGCATAAATATTATATATTGTTTTAGCCTTTTCATTATATCTTTCTTTATATTTATTATATATTTTTTATTCAATCATTCCTGAATATGTTTCAACTATTTACCAGTAAACACCCCGGAATAATAGCCGGGCAGAATTCTCTTTATAATTAATTTAGAAACTATCTAAATAATTATTATTATTATTATTCAAAATAATTATTATTTTAACATATTATATCAAAGATTCATAACCTATTGATTATATTGGCCATAATGATGGGTTATTGTTACATACTCCGTTCCAACTTTTAAAATATTCTACAAATATATATATTATTATTATTATTTGATAATATACTTTTTTTATATTGCCACATTAGTTGTTCTTTATATTCCTATATATTTGAATTATATATTTTTTTGATATGTATAAATAATTCACGTTGTTTCATTAAATTATATAACAAAGATAATGGACACATTCTTTTCACTTGCTACGCCACCAGGCCAAGGGGCCATTTCAATCATTCGAATTAGTGGGCCAATGTCCCTTGATACCGCTTCATATATTTCTAAAAAACCCAAAAACGCATTTATTCCTACAAAAGCCATAATAACAACAGTATACAAGAAACAAAATGTTCTTATAGATAAAACAATTATTGTCTTTTTCCCGGCGCCAAATTCTTACACAGGAGATGATGTTATAGAAATTTCATGCCACGGTAGTCCCTTTGTCGTTGATCAAATCATTGATTCAATAATAAAGTTTGGCATTCGTTTGTCCGAGCCTGGGGAGTTTACAAGAACTGCATTTATTAATGGAAAAATGGATCTAGTACAGGCAGAGGCAGTTGCAGGCCTCATAAAATCGCGGTCTGTTCGTGCCGCAGAAATTAACTCAAATACCCTCCGAGGCGATCTTACAAAAATGCTTTTAAAGGTACGGACACACCTTGTAGACGCGCTTTCTTATTTTGAATATGAGCTTGATATTTCAGATGACGAAGAGATTAATCTTTCAACCAAAAACAAAACTTCCCCACTATTATCAACGGCCCTCGACCTTTGTTACAAACTGCTCAAATCTTATGAAGATGGCCGTTTATATAATAACGGCATTCGTGTAGCAATAATAGGAAAACCAAACGTTGGTAAGTCTACCCTTTTAAACTCTCTGATCCAAAAAAACCGCGTTATAACCAGCAGTGTCCCCGGGACAACAAGAGACACCGTGGATGTTTCTTTCTCAATTCGAGGAATACCTATAACTCTTGTGGATACCGCCGGTATTCGTAAATCCAATAAGTTAGTAGAGGGTCTTGGTGTTGAAAGGTCATTTTTTGAAATGGACTCTTGCGATATTATCATTCACCTGTTGGTTCCTGATCGTCCTTCCTCCAATGATTTTAATTTTCCTGATAAACCAATTTTACGAGTTATAAATAAAATTGATCTATTAGAACCCCACCACCTTAAAAGACTAAAAAAAGAACCCGGAAACAATACTTTTATTTCAGCATTGTTAAATAGGGGAATTTCTGATTTAAAAAATATCATTTATAAAACAGTTCGAAAATCAGCATCAAAAAAAACAGATGTACTTTTAACCACACAAAGACAAAAAGTCGCAATTAATATTTGCACAAAACACATTAAAAAATCTATTTTACTAATCAACCAGGAGCATCCCGAGTTTGAGCTTATCTGTGTAGATATAAAGTCTTCAATTGGTTCCCTCGATGGATTGCTTGGGAAAACAACCGCCGATGATATACTAAATAATATTTTTAATAACTTTTGTGTTGGAAAATAGTTTCACGTGAAACATAATAAATACATTTTTGATATTGTTGTTGTGGGCGCGGGGCATGCTGGTGTTGAGGCTGCACACATTGCCGCATATAAAGGGTGTAGTGTTTGTCTTGTCACCATGGACAAGGGTGCTGTTGGTAGAATGTCGTGTAATCCATCAATTGGAGGCCTTGCAAAGGGCCAAATGGTCAGGGAGCTTGATGTCCTTGGGGGCCTAATGGGAAGGCTTTCTGACCAATCCGGTCTCCAGTATAAAATGCTAAACCGATCAAAGGGTCGTTCAGTTTGGTCTCCGAGGGCCCAGATTGATAAGCGAGTGTATGAGCGTCTCGTTAGTTCTGCTATTTCATCACAGCCAAATATCACCCTTGTGTCTGGCGAGGTCATCCGCTTACTTCAAAAGCAAACAAAAACGGTGGGGGTTGTCCTAAGGGGTGGCGCCAATATCTTCAGCAGAGCAGTTATATTAACGTGCGGAACCTTTCTGTCCGGAATGATACATATAGGCAGTCGGAAAATTCCGGCTGGGAGAATGGGGGAGTCTGGGTCTACCGGAATTACTGAACATTTAATTGAAATGGGCTTTAGGGTGGCCCGATTAAAAACAGGGACGCCGCCGAGGGCCCTGTCTTCATCAGTCGACTGGAAAAAGACATCTCCATCCTTTGGAGATAAGCTCCCATCGCCTTTTTCATTCCAAACTGGTTATTTCGCTCCTCCAAACGACCCTTGTTTCTTCGTGAAAACAAATAAATCAGTGCACGATATAATAAAAAACAACCTTCATCGGTCTCCTATGTATACTGGTGAAGTCTTTGGTACAGGTCCGAGATATTGTCCTTCAATAGAAGATAAAATAAAGCGTTTTGCTGATAACCCTGCGCACCACCTTCTTCTTGAGCCCGAGTGGAAAAACTCAGACCAGATATACATAAATGGTTTTTCCACAAGTCTTCCTGAAGATGTGCAGATAAAAAGTTTAAAGAAAATTCCTGCCTTTAAAAATATTGAACTTTTGAGGCCGGGTTATGCAATTGAGTATGATTTCTTTCCCCCTTCACAGCTTAAGTCAACCTTAGAATCAAAAAACTATCCTGGGCTGTTTTTTGCTGGCCAGGTTAACGGAACGTCTGGGTATGAAGAAGCATCTGCTCAGGGACTTTTGGCGGGGATAAATGCTTATTGTTTTGTCATTGGTCGTGAACCTCTCGTTCTAGACAGGCAAACTGCATATATTGGAGTTCTTGTTGATGATCTTGTTACAAAGGATACTCTTGAACCCTACAGAATGTTTACTTCTAGGGCTGAATATAGAATTTTACTTCGCTATTCTAACGCAGATGAACGTTTATATTCAACATCAAAAGAATTTGGTCTTTTAAATTCTTCAGAATTGGCGGTTATAGAGCATCGGCTGTCTATGAGAGAACGCCTAAGGAATTCTTTAAAGGGATCGTTTTCACAGTCGGATTTAAAAACCAGCAGAATTAAAATTAACCAGCGTGCTCCCGCCAATGTTCTCCTTAAGCGACCAGAAATTGGAATATTTGACCTTCCATTAAATTTTTCTGATTTTTCGAAACAATTTCCATCTCCAAGTTGGGCCCTTAACGAGGTTGCGTTAGATGTGGAAACTGAAATAAAATATAGTGGCTATATAAAAAGACATCTCCGGGAGATAGACCGCCTTGCCCATAATGATTCACGAAAAATCAGGCCTGACTTTAATTATAAACTTTTGTCTGGATTGTCAATGGAAGCGCGAGAAAAGCTTTCTGTTATAAGGCCTGAAACGCTCGGCCAAGCGCTACGCGTTTCCGGAATAACACATTCAGATCTTTCAGTAATATTGGTACATCTCTCTTAAAATATGCCGGTTTCACGTGAAACGGTTCTAACAAAAAGTGCCGCCGCTGTACAAATTTATTCTAACGAAATAGTCGGCGATTTATTTAAAGGAAATCAATTAGCCGTTTTAACTAAGGATGCTCTTTTTCTTCTTTTACTGGCTATTAATAATAATATAGGTGGCAGAACACTGCTCGTATTTAATACTGAGCCCGCAGCCAGGGATGTATTTCGGTTGTCTGGTGATTCTTCTTCCTTTTTATTTTTTCCTCCTAAAAAAACCAATGGCGGAGTTCCGGGGTTCGAAAACGAATCGCATCGATACCGTCAAGAAGCTCTTATTGGCTTGTCTGGTGAGTCTGATCATATTTTGTGCTTTACATGTGATTCTGTTTCTAAAAAGAAGAATATACCGATTGAGATTGATGCTTTTCTTTCTGTGTTAGATATTTCAACTGGCGGTGAGCTTGATCGTGATTATCTAATAAAAATTCTGTCTAGCTGGCAGTACAAACGTTGTGACTTTGTCTTTGAGCCTGGTTCCTACTCTGTACGTGGTGATGTTGTTGATCTTTTTCCTTTTCACTTTAACTCACCGCTAAGAATCTTATTTAATTACAACCTTGTCTCATCGCTCTATTATTTTGATGTTGATACTCAAAAAAAAACAAAAGGTATATCCAAAACATCAGTTCGGTGTTTTAAAAATTCTACTCAAAACATTGAAAAGGAAAGCATTATTAATGTTTTCACTTGGCAAAACATCTTTCATGTTAAAAAGAGCGATGAAACCTTCTCAATCTCTTTAAACCACAAACCCCTTACTTCCATACCTCTAGATTGTTTTCCCCTTGATTTTTCCAAGCTAGGTAGGGCCACCAGGATGTCCTTGCTTGATTCTGCTAAATTAAAATATGGCCACAAACGGGTTTATGTGTTTAATAGTGTCCGCCATTTCGTTGGTGATTGTTTGACTGTCCGTGGCAACCTTTCACAGGGTTTCTATTCTGATTTTCTTGGTGTATACTGTTTTTTGGATCGTACAGTTTCCCTTCATGGGCGTTGGTCCCCAAAAAAAGACAAAAAAAGAGTTCTGTCTGTTAGTGATTTATCATCCATCTCTAAGGGTGATTATTTAGTCCACGCTCATCATGGGGTGGGCAGGTATGCTGGACTAAATATTGTCGGGGCCACCGGGAATGAAAAAGAGTGTTTAACTATCCTATATAAAAACAATGGGAAGGTTTTTGTTCCTCTAGAAAGAATGGACATTGTTCATTGCTATATATCAAGCAATAAAAAGCCAGCCCTAAATGAGATTGGTGCAAAAAAGTGGTCAAGAGATCTTGAAAGGGTCCGCGGAGCTGTTAGTCTTATTTCAAAAAAATTATTAACTCTTTATGCTAGCAGAAAGGCTGGCCGCGGTTTTTCTTACTCTCAAAAAGATGATCTTATTACTGCTCTAGAGGAGTCATTCCCTTTTATAGAAACACCAGACCAACAACGCGCAATAAACGACGTTTTTAATGACCTAGATAAAAACAACCCCATGGATCGATTGATATGCGGGGATGTTGGTTTTGGCAAAACAGAAGTTGCGCTTCGTGCTATTATGAAGGCCGCTGTCAGCGGAAAGCAGGTAATGCTTCTTTGTCCCACAACAATCCTTTCAGACCAGCATTATATTACCTGCATTGAGAGACTTTCACCCCTTGGGTTGAAAACAGTTTTATTATCTCGTTTCAAAACAAAAAAACAACAAAATAAAATTTTAGATATTTTAGCAAATAGGCGAGCTGAGCTCGTAATTGGCACACACCGTTTGTTGTCTGAAGATGTTGTTATTCCAGAACTTAGCCTCTTAATTATAGATGAGGAGCACCGGTTTGGTGTTAGACATAAAGAAAAAATTCGTCATCTTAAATCCGGGTTAGATATTTTATCGCTTTCGGCAACTCCTATTCCGAGAACATTGCAACATTCCCTTGTGGGCGTGCGTGATATAAGTAAAATAAGAACACCGCCTAAAGCTCGAAGACCTATTATTACGCGTGTAAAATATTTCGACTGGGGCTTAATAGAAGTAGTCATTCAAGAAGAGCTTGGCCGCGGTGGTCAGGTATACTATGTACACAATAATATTCTTTCTTTGGAACATCATACAAAAAAGATTCGAAATCTTTTTCCACAAGCAATTGTCCACAAAATACACGGACAAATGAATAGCAAAACGCTTGAAAAAAATATTCTTTCTTTCTTTGCCGGGAAAATTGATGTGCTTGTTTGTACAACTATTATTGAATCCGGTCTAGACGTTACAAATGCAAACTGTATCGTTATCAATAACTCTCAAAAACTGGGTCTTTCTCAATTATATCAAATTCGTGGTCGTGTCGGACGAGGGGCTCGACAGGGTTCATGCCTTCTTTTAGTTCCTAAAAAGCCTTTAGAGAAACGAGCGTATCATCGATTAAAAACAATCGAACAGCATACGTCCCTTGGTTCCGGATACGACATTGCCCTTAAAGATTTAGAGATTCGGGGCGCGGGTAGTTTATTTGGACACAAACAAAGTGGGCATATTTCGGATGTTGGTTATGAAATGTACTGTCAACTTTTAAAAGAAAGCGTTGATGATATCTTTGACCGGAAACAAAAAGACTTTTTTCCTACCATTAGTTTTTCTGGAAGCGCATTAATATCCGATGGTTATGTTAAAAGCCCTTCTGTTCGGTTGGGGTTTTATGAAAAGCTCTCACGGGCTGAGTCAGCCGACCAAATAAAGGATGTTAAAAATGAACTGATTGATCGATTCGGCGGGCTTCCTGCTGAAACAAAAAATCTTTTAAAGGTCGCGTCACTTCGGCATTTATACAAAAACACGCTAGTCAGTCAAATATTAATAAACAAAAAACTTATTTCTATTAAAATTGAGCCGCCAAAAAAAGCCGTTAGTGAAGATAACCAAATCATTCAATCAATTGTTTTGTTTAATAATGGGGGCATCTCCGATCGTAAGTTTAAAAAAGCGCGGGGCGGGAAAATAATTGTTGATTTTTATCTTTCCCGACAAGCTTCGGGGTTGGGGTTAAGCGCTGCTTTTGCTAAATTGTTTTCTAAGAAACCTGTTAAGTAATTTCAAATTTGTGAAAAGACATCTTCTTGCTTCTCTTGTGTTTTTCTACTCTTGCGCCATAGAAAAAAAAGACAAAACACAGGTGCTTGCACGCGTAAACGATCATACATTAACCATACAAAAACTTGAGGGGCTCTTGCCTCCTGGTGATCGGTCTAACAACCAAATAAAAATCTTTATTAACGACTGGATTGAGAGAACCTTATTATACGATGCAGCAATTAATAGCGGATTAAAGAAAGACGCTGTTCTGTTACACGCTCGTGACAGGTTTTATGAAAAGCTTTTGGGTTCCTCGTTCATACGTGCCCGCACCCTTGGTCGGTCAACCATTACAGAAAAAGATGTTCGTGACTACTATCAGAAAAATAATAGACAGCCTTTATCAAGACATTATGATATTGAAAAAAAAAATAAAAAAAGATTCCAGTTTTTAAATAATTTTGTTTCTT